>Ga0066255_1000402_pt1 | contig 86886 bp, 74 predicted proteins | sample ThiBiot_750_biof_FD_71148 | JGI IMG/M metagenome (GOLD analysis project Ga0066255, IMG submission 71148) | Wastewater bioreactor microbial communities from Cape Town, South Africa - Thiocy_expt_750_biof (version 2) | ecosystem: Engineered > Bioreactor > Thiocyanate-remediating >...
ACAAGGACCGTACCGAGACCGTCGACGGCCACGAGACCATCACGATCCACAAGAACCGCACCGAGACCGTCGACGGCAACGAGACGATCACGGTACACAAGAACCGCACCGAGGACGTGGGCCAGAACGAGAAGGTCAGCATCGGCAAGAACCGCACGGTCACCATCGGCCAGAACAAGAGCGAGACGATCGGCATGGGCTCCATGCTGAACGTCGGCCTGGCCCAGGTGACCAACATCGGCGGCGCGTACGCGCTGAACGTCGGCGCGGGCTGGATGAGCAACGTCGGCCTCATGCACATGCACAACGTCGGCGTGAAGCTCGCGGTGACGGTCGGCAAGACGCTCAGCGCCAGCGCCGGCAACTCGGCGACCTACGAAGCCGGCGACAAGCTGTCGCTGATCTGCGGCGATTCGATGATCGTGCTGGAGAAGAACGGCACGGTCACGATCAGCGGCAACCGGATCAAGGTCATCGGCGAGAAGCATGTCGACGTGAACGGCAAACTGATCGACATCAACTGACCATGGCGGAGCTGATCAACCACACGGCATTCCCGGCCCTGCTCTACGACGCACTCGACCAGCACGACGCCGGCTTCAGCGTACTCGCCGCCCATCTGAGCTACGACCTCGTCATCCGCGCGGAAGATGGTGCGGCGAGCCTGCAGTTCTGCAAGCAGCAGGCGCCGCTGTGCATGGCCGACGAGCACTACGGCGAACCGGACCGCACGAGCACGCGGCTGGAAAGCGACATCGTGCCGTACAAGCCGCGCCTGGACGTGATCGTCAACGGCACGGCGCATGCGCCGGGCGACAAGCCCGCCGCCGCGTTCGGTGCCGCGATCCGCATCTACGAGCGCACGCGCAGCGTGCTGGTCTGCGGTCCGCGCGACTGGAAGCGCGGCGTGACCGGCTGGAACCTGACCGAGCCCGCACCGATCACGGTCTTGCCGCTGCGCTACGACTACGCGAGCGGCGGCCTGCATCGCATCGAGGACCGTGACTACGCCGCGGCCACGAACGTGGTCGGCATGGGCTGGTATCCGCCGGAGTTCCTGCGCCAGTTCCGCGGCGACCATCTGCCGGCGCCGCAGATCGAATCCTACGAACACCGCCTGCGCGGCCCGGGCGACGAACTGCCGGCGGCCGGCTTCGGCTTCATCGGCCGCGGCTGGCGCGGGCGCATCGAATACGCCGGCACGGCGGATGCGGCCTGGCAGGCCGAACGCCATCCGCTGCTGCCGCGCGATTTCCGCATGGACTTCTGGAACGGCGCGCCGCCGGAACAGCAGTTCCCGCATCCGCCGCCGCTCAGCGGCGTGCCGATCGCGACGCAGAACCTCGTCGCCGCGCGCGACGTGCCGGGGCAGGGCGTGCATTTCACGGTGCCGGTCGAAAGCGTGTTCGCATTGGTCGGTCTCGAACGCGGCATCGGCCTGACGCGCGACCTGATCCTCGACACCATCGTCGTCGACATGGACGCGCTCAAGGTCTATTGCACCTATCGCGTCGCGTTGGCCGAGGAACTCGACATCGCCGAAGTGCAGCTGCGCTACATCGCCGCCGACGAGCGCGACGCGCAGCGCGAGAAGGCCGCGCGCATGAATCCCGATCCGGCGGTCCGCGAGTTCGTGCCGCTGCCGCCCAGCCTCATGACGAAACCTGCCGGACAGGCCGCCCATGGCTAGCAACCTCGCTGCGCGCAAAGACGGCAGCTGGCGCATCGTGTTCCTGACGCCGGACTTCTGCTTCACGCCGGGCTCGCCGTCGCCCGTGCCGTATCCGGTCACCTCCGATCTCGGCAATGCCAGGAATGTCGTGAACTCGGTGCGCCTGAACAAGAAGCCCGCCTTCGTGTTCGACGCGAGCAACGCGCCGCGCACGATCGGCGACCAGGCCGGCACGAACAAGGGCGTGGTCAGTCATACGGTCGGCGCCGACTGCTGGGCCATGACCCATTCGCCGGACACGCGCATCGGCCAGCGCTGGGTCGTGCGCAACGGCGAAATGTTCTACATGAACGGCAACTTCGGCAAGCCGCCGGGCAAGGACCTGAGCAAGAAGGAGCGCTGGGAAGAGCGCAAGCGCCTCATCGAGCAGGGCAAGCAAAGCTCCGATCCGAAAGTGCGCGCGGCGGCCGAGCGGCTGGAACGCAACAACGTCGGCGTGGAGAAGGCCAAGCTCGCGCAGGACATCTACAACCCCGACAAGGGGCCGCCGGAAGGCTGGAAGAACATCAGCAACGATCCGGAGGCGCTGGCCAAGTACGGCCTCAAGCCCGAGGACATGCGCATCGACGGCACGCCGAGCTTCCGCGCCGGCGTGTACGAGCCGGATCCGGCCGTGTTCGGTGGCGACATGAAGCCGTCGGTCGTGTTCCAGGGCACCAATCCGTCGAGCATGACGGACTGGAAGAACAACTTCGCCCAGGGCCTCAACATGAATTCGCCGTACTACGAGCGTGCCGTCGGCATCGGCAACGCGGTCGGCAATTCGGGCGCGTCGGTGGACATCGTCGGCCACTCGCTCGGCGGCGGCATGGCCTCGGCCGCCTCGCGCGCCAGCGGCGCGCCGGGCTGGACCTTCAACTCCGCCGGTCTCAACGCGAACACGGTCACGCGCTACGGCGGCACGAACCACGTGCCGGCCAGCGAGAACATCACGGGCTACCAGGTCGCGGGCGAGGTGCTGACCGGACTGCAGCAGCAGGGCGTGCTCGGCACCTTGGCGGCGGCCGGCGTCGGCGCGCTGTTCGGCGGCATAGGCGGCGCGGTGATCGGCGGCCTGATCAAGATGGGCGTCAGCGCGATGATGCCGGACGCGGTCGGCAACATGTTCCCGCTCGAAGGGCACGGCAATCCGGTCGCGCGGCACGGCATGGACCAGGTCATCGACGGGATCGAGAAACAAAAGGACGAAGATCAGGCCATCATCCGCGGCGCCGGCGGAGGCTAGCGATGCGGCGCTGGTCGGTCGCCTGGCGACATTGGTGTTTGGCAGTGGCGGCGCTCGCGTCGTCGTGGACTTCGGAAAGTGCAGGCATGAAAACCCCAGCGGCAGAACAATTCTTCAGCGGCCCCACGCTCATGCTGGCCCAGGCGATCGAACGCGGCGACGCGGCCGAGGTGGATGCGCTCGCGCGCACGGTCGATCTGAACCGGCCCGGCGCCGACGACATGACGGTGCTGTTCTTCGCGCTGCAGAAAGCCTTCGGCGAAAAGCCCGCGCAGCTGCAGATCATCACGCAGCTGGTCAAGGCCGGCGCCGATCCGCGGCGGCGCGTCGAGGACGTCGGCAGCGTGCTCGGCGTCTCGCTGCAGGCGGCCAGTCCGCTCTACGTCAAGGCGCTGCTCGACGGCGGGCTGAGCCCGGATACGGTCGAAGGCAGCACGCCGATCCTCTTCAACGCGACGCGCGAGGCGACGTTCGGCACCCTGAAGCTGCTCGTCGAGCGCGGCGCCGACGTCAACAAGCGCGACTCGCTCGGCAACACCGCGCTGATGCAGGGACTCACGACGATGCAGCTCGACCAGGTCGACTACCTGCTCGCCCACGGCGGCAAGCCGGATTTCGTCAACATCAACGGCGTGTCGTTCGCCAACCAGCTGCAGTTCCAGATCGGCCGCCAGCAGGAAGGCTCGCCGGCGCAGCGCAAGATGCTGGAAATCCGCGACCGCATCGTCGCGATGGGCGTGGCCTGGCCGCCGGCCTCGCGCGAGGCCGAGCAGGAACGCATGCGCGCGCGCGGCCAGGAGCCGGGCAAGCCGCTCAAGGTGAATTGAGCGCAGACAGACCACCGATCCAGGGAGAGTGTTCGTGGCCTGCGCAGGCAGGCGGCCGGGGGGCACCGACACGCAACGAAGCGATCTTCTGAGCGGAAGCGATCATGGCCGTAGGGAACACGATAGGGAAACTGACCAACGAACCGGTGCTGCCGCAGAGCACGCCGTCGGGCAGCGCCAACCCGCCCGAGAAGAAAAGCTGGTGGAGCAAGTGGGGCGACGTCGTCCACACCGGCCTGGACATCCTCGGCGCCGTGCCCGTCGTCGGCATCGTCGCCGACGGCGCGAACGCGGCGATCTACGCGGCCGAGGGCGACTACGTCAACGCGGCGATCTCCGGCGCGTCGGCCGCGGCGAACCTGGTTCCCGGCGGCGGCGCGGCGATGAAGGCCGGCAAGGCGGCCGTCGCGGTCGGCAAGACCGTCGCGAAGGAAGGTGCCGAGGCGCTGGCCAAGACGGCGGCCAAGGAAGCGGCTGAGAAGGCCGCCAAGGAAGCGGCGGAAAAAGCCGCGAAAGAGGCCGCCGAGGAAGGTGCCGAGGCGGCCGGCAAGAAGGCCGCGAAAGAAGCCGGCAGCGATGCCGGCGGCGGCGTCAAAGGCAAGGGCAAGAAAAAGGAGCCCTGCAAGAACAAGACGTGCGTCGGCGCGCCGGTCAATCCGGTGCTCGGCATCAAGTTCCTGATCGGCGACGAGGAGCGGGATTTCGAACTGCCGGCCCCGCTGCCGCTGCGCTGGCAGCGCACGTATTTCTCCGACCAGGCAGGTATCGGCTGGCTGGGTCAGGGCTGGTCGCTGCCGATCGCGACGTTCCTGCAGCGCCGCGCCGACGGATTCGTGCTGACCGACAGCACCGGCCGGCAGATCGAGCTGCCGGACCTCGAGCCCGGCGAAGCGCACTTCGACAATTACGAATCGATGACGTTTGCGCGCGAAGCGAACGGTCGCTACCGGCTGAGCGCCGTCGACGGCGGCTCGCATCAGATATTCGCGCCGCTGGACCTGGGCGACGGCGACAGCGAAGGCCTGCGCAGCGTCTATCTGCCGCTGATCGCACTGGAGGACCGCAACGGCAACCGCATCCGGCTGTTCTACGACGACCGCGGTCTGCCGGCGTTCGTGCACGACTCCGCCGGCCGGCTGCTGGGTTTGCGTTTCGACGCGCTGCAGACCGCCTCGGGCGCGTGCTGGCGCCTCGGCGCCGTCCTGCAGCTTCACGGCGAGCCGCGTGCCGACGGAACCTGGCCGCCGGCGCAACTCGAAGCGCTGGTGCAGTACAGCTACAGCGCCGAAGGCGATCTCGCGGCCGTGGCCGACGGCGAGGGCCGCGTGCGCCGCCAGTTCCGCTACCGCAACCATATGCTCGTCGAGCACGCCCAGCCGGGCGGGCTCATCTCGCGCTACGAATACGACCGCTACGATCCGCAAGGCCGCGTGCTGCGGCATGCGACCAACGTCGACCAACTCTGGCTGTTCGACTACGAATCCGGCGCGACGACGGTGACGGACAACCTCGGCCGCCGCACACGCTACGAATACAACGGCGACAAGGAACTGGTCGCCGTCACGGATCCGGCCGGCGGCGTCACGCGCTACGAACACAACGCCTGGGGCAAGCCGACGGTCATCGTCGATGCGTCCGGCCAGACGACGCGGTACCGCTACGACGCCCGCGGCAACACCACGGCCACGGTCGAGCCGGACGGCAAGGTCACGGAAATCCACTATCACGAGAAATGGAATCTTCCGACCGCGATCATCGGTCCGAGCGGCGCGACCACGTCCATGGACTACGACGCCGCCGGCAATCTGATCCGGCGCACCGACGCGCTCGGCCAGGTCACCTGCTTCAACCACGACACGCGCGGCCTCGTGGTGCGCGTCGTCGACGCGAAGGGCGGCCGGCAGCACTTCGACTACGACAGCTACGGCCAACTCGTCGCGCATGTCGACTGCGTCGGCCACGTCACGCGTTACGAATGGGATGCGCGCGGCAACCAGACGGCGCTGATCCAGTCCGACGGCACACGCACCGAATACCGCCACGACCGCAGCGGCCGCCTGCTGTCGGCGCACTACGCCGACGGAGCGAGCGAGCGCTACGACTACGACGCGCTCGGGCGCCTGATCCGCCGCGTCGACGTCGCCGGCAGCGCGACCGAATGGGAACTCGCCGCCGACGGCGCTCCGCTCGCGCGCGTCGACGCGTTGGGCCATCGCGCGCAGTATCACTACGACGGCGCGCGACGGCTCGTCGCCATCGTCAACGAGAACGGCGCACGCTACCGCTTCGCGTTCGACGCGAACGACAACCTCGTTTCCGAGCAGGGCTTCGACGAGCGCGTCACGCAGTACGTCTACGATGCCGCCGGCCGTGTGCTCGAGAAACGCGAACTCGGCGCGCAGTCGGCGGCTGCGACGGAGCCGGATCGCGAAGCTTCGTCGTCCCTGCTGCGCACGCAATACCGGCGCGACGCCGGCGGAAGGATCGTCGAGAAAATCGTCGCGCGCGCCGCGGACAAGCGCATACAGCGCACGCAGTTCGAGTACGACGCCGCCGGCCGCCTCGTCGCCGGGATCAACAATGGCGGCCGCGTCGGACTCGCCTACGACGATCTCGGCCAGGTCGTCGAGGAAACCAGCCTCGTACTCGGCCGCCAGCGGTGCATCGGCTACGCCTACGACGGCCTCGGCAACCGCGTCCAGACCGCGCTGCCGGACGGACGCGTGCTGTCGCAGCGCTTCTACGGCCCCGGTTTCCTGCATCAGATCGCGCTCGACGACGACGTCATCACCGACATCGAGCGCGATGTCATGCAGCGCGAGACCGTGCGCAGCCAGGGCGCGCTCACGAGCTATTTCGACTACGACGTCATCGGCCGCCGCGTCGGCCAGCGCGCGCGCAAGATGGCCGTCGCCGTGGACGACGTCGTGGAGCGGCGCTACGTCTACGGCGCCGACGGCAATCTTGCCGCCGTCAGCGATCGGCGTTTCGGACAGACCGCCTACGCCTACGACGCGCTGGGCCGCATCACGCGCGCCAACGCCGAGCGTTTCGCGTTCGATCCGGCGCACAACATCGTCGACGCGCCGCAGCAGGCGGTGCGCAGCAACCGGGTCGTCGCCTACGACGACAAACGCTTCCGCTACGACACTCACGGCAATCTGATCGAGAAGCGGATCGGCGGCCATACCTGCATGCGCCTTCACTACGATCCGGAACACCGTCTGGAGCGTGCGGACATCACGCGCAACGGCGTCAGGCAGTCCGTGACCTACGGTTACGACGCGTTCGGCCGCCGCACCTGGAAGCGCGACGCGTTCGGCACGACCGAGTTCGTCTGGGACGGAAACCGCCTGCTGCAGGAACTGCGCCGCGGCCGCTGCCTGACCTACGTCTACGACGGTTCGAGCTTCGTGCCGGTCGCGCAGATCGAATCGGCGGCGACCCCGGAAGCGGCAACCACCGCAACCGCCTCCGGCATCGTGCGCTACTTCCATACCGACCAGAGCGGCGCGCCGCGCGAGCTGACCGGTGCCGACGGCGCCGTCGCCTGGCGCGCGCAGTACCGCGTCTGGGGCAATACGCTGCTCGTCGAATATCCTGAGCAGCCGGCGTCGGCTGATGCGGAGCCGGTACACCAGCCGCTGCGTTTCCAGGGACAGTATTTCGACAGCGAAACCGGCCTGCACTACAACCGCTTCCGCTATTACGATCCGGATGTCGGCCGCTTCGTCAGCCAGGATCCCATCGGCCTCGCCGGTGGCCCGAACGCCTATCAATACGCGCCGAATCCGTTCGACTGGATCGACCCGCACGGGCTGAAACATACGGCCGTCTGGGCGCTGATGGATCCCAGCGGCAACGTCAAGGCCGAAGGCATCGAGTTCAGCGGCTGCGACAAGAAGCCCGGGCGCCGCCTGAATTTCCAGGAGCAGCTGATGGTGCATACCGAGCGGAAGATCATGGCCAAGATCTCCGGCATCGCCCAGCCCGGCGATCATCTCGTGATCCTCGGCGAGCGCCCGCCGTGCAATCCGGGCGGACGCGGCTGCCAGTCGGCCATGGACGCGTTCGCGAAGGAGCGCGGCGTCAAGGTGACCTACATGACGAACGACGGCGAGTGGAATTACCCTCAGCTCTCCTGTGACTGCGGCAAGAAGAAATGCTGAGCAATTTTCCGTCGCTGACCGAATGGCAGGCGCTTCCCGACGACGCGAAGGACGCGGTACTGGCCCGCATCGCGAACGAGCTGTCGCTGCCGCAGCCGTTTCGACTGTCGCGGGACGATCGGGCCGTTCCGCGCGTCGTCGTCGACTACGGCGAACGCGGCGGCCGCATTCCGTTCCGGCTGATTCCCGCACATCGCGTGCCGGTCGGCCTCAGCGATCGCAACCTCGCCGCGATACACGCGATCACTTACGAACCGCAGATCTCGGTCGAGGAAATGACGCCGCTGACAGCGGTCGACGTCGGCGCGTTTCTCGTCGCTGAGCTGCCGCTGTCGGTGGCGCAGGCGCGACTGCTCGCCGGTGTGGGGCTGGACGGCGAACGCGCGGACTTTCCGGCCTATCTTGATGCGCAGGCCGCGGAAGCGGCAGTCGCCGCGCTCGGCGCGACGCTGCCCAGCGAAGCGCAGTGGGAATGCGTGGCCAAGGCCGGCGGCGACCCGCTGTTTCCGTTCGGCGACACGCTGCCCGACGAAGCCGCGATCGAGCCCTGGATGCGCTACGACCTCGCCGATCCGGATGCAGCGCGCACGGCTTTCGGCATCGGCGGCCTGTTCTTCGCCGAGTGGTGCGGCGATGCATTCGCCGTCAGCCATGCGCCCGACGCCGAGCGTCTGCCCGACGGCCGCACGATCAAGGGCGGCGGCGCGTACTTCTGGCCCTGGCAGGACGAAGAGTGGGTCTGGTGCCTCTGTTCGATGCGCATGCCGTCGACCGATCTGGATGGCGGCGTCGCCGTCTGCCGGCCCGTCATTCCGCTCTGAGCCGCTCGGCCTGACCGAATTCCTTCAGGCGGCAACCGTCTGCTCCGCAGCGCGGAAAAGAAAGGTCTCAACGTCGCGGGCATCCTGGAAGACATCGGCCAGCGGCTCGAAAGCGGGGCCTGGAAGAAAGCCTTCGAGTGCTGCTGCAAATGATCGGATCCGGCAATGGCTGAACTACCCGTCGTCATGGAACTGCCCGGCGTGGGTGCGCGCATCGAGGCGGCGCTGCAGCAGTTCCAGCAACACCAGGCGGACCAGCCGTTCCTGACGCGCTGCCTCGCGCTGATCGGGCAGGTCGAGGAATGGAAATATTCGACCGGCCCGCTGTACGACCTGCCGCCGTACCAGATGCAGCTCATGGGCTTCTCCGGCGGCAAGCCGCTGAAGAAGTCGTTCGCGGACCTGAGCGCGGCACGCGCGGGCGGCGCCTACGCCTCGGGTTTCGTCGGCGGACGTCACGTGCTCACCGTCGACCCGGCCGAGAACCTGAAACTGTCGCCGCAGGTCACGCAGTACGACCACGAAGGCGACCTCGCGCGCGCGACGATCACGCGCCAGCCCGCGTTGGCCGTACCCGTGCTGTCCAGGCCGGCCAGCCTCGTGGGCCTCGGCGAAACGTCCTGGCTCGACGAGCGGCGCCGCCTCCATATCGGCGTCGGCAGCCGCGGCGCGTTCGCGGTCTATCTCTACCGCTACGACGACGCGCAGCGGCCGCGGCACGTGCACCTGTTCTCGAAGGGGCACACGGTGCAGTCCGACTACGAACTGCACTACGACGACGCGGGCAATCTGAGCCGCGTCACCGACGTGCTCGGCCATCCGGTCTGGCCGAAGCGCTGAGCGGTTCGGCGGGCTGCGTGTGCGTGTTCGCTATCGGAAGCGCTGGCGGCGGGCTCCGTGACGATCAGTCAGCCTGTACGGCAAAACCCATCCCCACCCATACCCTCCCCTTGAAGGGGAGGGTTTGATACGCCGCGCTTGCGAAGAAGCTGAATCAAGCTGACTCCTTCGAGCGGGGCTGACTAAGTCGAGGGCTTGTCGAGGCGAACTGTCTGAAACCCTCCCCTTCAAGGGGAGGGCATGGGTGGGGATGGGGTTGCTTCGTGCAATCGAACGCAGGGGATAAGCTGAGGAACTGTCAGAAAAAGGCCTGTCCGGGCGACGGGGTCAGGTTCACTTCAGGAGTCCGCTGATTCCCATCGCAGCACCGCGGAACCAAAGACCGAAAAGGAGGGGAAGGAGGCAGATCCCTCCACGCGAGGCGCAGGCCGTACTGGAAGTAAACCGGGCCCCTCTATCACGCCCTACGCGCTCAATCGAGAAATTTCCAGGTGTCCGCCCCATCGAAGCGCCGGACGACGACCGACTCCAGGAGCGCGGGTTCGAAGTTGCGCAGGTTCACGCCGTGTCGGGCGCCCGGCTTCGGTTCGATCGGTTCCCAGTGGGTGGCGATGCCGCAGGTCCTGCACCGGTAATTCGTCAGCGTGCGATCTCCCCATACGTAGCTCTCCGTGCTGTCCGGGTGGCCATGGATGGCGACCGTGCCGAGCTCGTAGAACGCCCAGATGCCTCCCGTGCGGCGGCATAGCGAGCAGTTGCAGCTCGTCGCCGTTTCGGGCGCGCCGGGAAGCGTGAGGCGGACGGACCCGCAGTGGCAGGATCCGTGCAGCGATACCGCAGGCTGTTCGTGGTTCACGGCGCGTCCTCGTTTGGAACAACAGGGTCAGGTTCACGTCGGGATTCCGCTGAATCCCCTCACAGTACGGCGGGACCATCGATCGAACGGGACATGAAGGGGATCAGATCCATCCACGCAACGCGCAGGCCGTACTGGAAGCGAACCTGGCCCCCGTTCTCTGAGGTGGATGGATAGAATCTCGACGACCCATTTCAGAAGCCCGCATGTCGATACTACATTTCACGCCATCACGCTCTTTGCCCGCCGGAAAATCGACATTCACACGAATGGCGATCATGGCCTTGTTGCCATTCACGGCGAGCTTGCTGACCGGCTGCCACCGCCAGGCGCCGCTGGCGCCGGAACTGGCGGCAATCGCCTGTCCCGCCGATCGCGCGGAACATGCTTCCACGATGTTCGGCAAAGCCGAAGTCACGTTCGTTTGCGTGACGCCGGAAATAGCCGCAAAACCGTCGATGCTGCGCTGCGACCCGAACAGCCGCCCTGTCTACTGCGAGGACTCGGGCATGATCACGCTGTCCCGCTTGCCAGGCGGCAAGCTGGTGCCGGGTGCGCCGAGCAATGCGCGCGAGTACCAGCCGCCGCCGGTGACCGATCCGGAAACCGACGCCGGTTCACTGTTCGAAGCCAGTTTCTACGACAGGCCGCCGGGCAAGGCCAACTATGAAGTCGGCCCAAGGCAGTATCTGCGCGATGCCGACAAGCAACGCCTGCCCCCGGGGTTCAGCCTCGTCAACGGCCCCGTGTGCGACCGGGTCTCCACCGCGCTCAGGCACGCCAGTTGCCGGCTCGAAGCCAAGAGTGCGTCGCTGCACTGGTACATCACGATCTCCATTCCGCGCCCGATCGGCAACGCAATCGACGATGAGCGCTACCAGCAGGAGATGACGCTCTGGCTGGACCTGCTGGGCAAGATGGTGACCGACCCTAAGAGCTGACGTCGCCCGGACTCGACAAAACCGGAACAAACCAGCAAGTCGCCGGGCAAGCGCAGGCGCACCCCGGCGACTCCCAGGCAATGCATGAACTCACAGGGGAATTCCGATGCAAGCGATACAACGATGGGCGATGACGATCATTCTGGCCATGGCACCCGCCGCGTTCGTTCATGGCGCGGAGCCGGCAGCAACGCCGACGCAGGAATCCACCACGGCGCTGATCGCCGGCCAGAAGCCCGAAGGCATCGAAGTGGAAGGCGTCACAGTGGACGGGAAGAGCGTGACGGTGACCGGCACCGGCACGTCGAACGCGGTCATTTCGACGTTCCTGCGCAACCTCGACAGCTCGGGCAACTTCGCTGGCGTGGAACTCGTCTCCATCCTGGCCACCACACGCGGCGCGAAGCACGTGGTGGAGTATCAGTTGTATCTGAAGATCAAGTAGCCGCCGGCCATCGGGACAGGCCTCACTTCGAGAGTCGGCTGAATTCCCGTCTCAGCGCGGCGGAAGCAGGACCGAACTTGGTTCAACGCCGTGAAGCGCGCCTATAAAGGAAGTGAACCTGGCCCCGTTATCCCAGGTTGCGGACACGCATAGCTGATTCGGGGGGGCGCAAGAGCGTCCCCGCTATTTCTCCACGCTCTCCGGTGAGAGATTGCATACGCTGGCGACAGACAGCGTAGCGGTGAGCCGATGCGCCCGCGCGCTCCGGCAGTGGACTTTCGGCGGTTCAACGCCGCTCAGTTCACCCGTACTCAGCCGGAGCCTGGATGCGCCTCATCTTCTTCCTTGTCCTGGCCTGGTTGCTGGCCCTTCCGGCAGCGGCTGATTCGTCCCGCTCGCTCGTCTACAACGCCCGCAACCAGCTCACGGACGTTATCGACGTCGCGAACCCGGCTCGCACTGTCGCCTTCACCTATGACGCGAACGGCAACCGGGAGACCAAGACCCAAGGCGGCGTCACGACCACCTATCGCTGGAATGCCCGCCATCGGCTCATCGAGGTGCTGCGCGGCGGCGCCTGGGTAGCCCGATACGAGTACGACAGCACGGGCCGGCGCACGCGCAAAGACGTCAACGGCCCGGCGCCGACGGCTGTGCGCTACCGCTACGATGGCCCACGCCTGGTTGCCGAAACCAACGTCATCGGCAACACCCTGGCCCGGTACTACTACAGCGATGCGGGCCGGCTGATCGCGATGGAGCGCGCTGGGCAGCGCTATTCCTACCTGCTGGACGGCCTCGGCACGCCGATCGCCATGACGAGCGCGGAAGGCCTGATCGTGGTGCGCTACCGCGTCGACGCCTGGGGCAACCCCATCGCCACGGTCGGCGATTCCGCCAACCTCTTCGGCTTCACCGGCTACCCGGTCGATGACGAGACCGGCCTCCACTACGCCAATGCCCGCTACTACGACAGCGAACTCGGCGCGTTCCTGAGCGAAGACCCGGCTCCGGGCAATCCCCTGCAGCCGGTGACCTTGCATCCCTACCTCTACGGCAACGGCAATCCGCTGATCTACCTCGACCGCAGCGGACGCACCGCCGAACTGGTCGACGTGCTCGACGGCCATGAGCGCATCCAGGCCGACATCGTCGAGCTGGCCGAACAGATCAAGAGCATGCGTTCCAGCGCGACTTGGTACGAGCGGCCGTTCGTCGAGCTGGGTTTGGCGGGGACTGTGCTGCTCACTGCCGGCAACCGGCTCGGCGAGGGCGTCGTCACGATGGCGAACGCCGGGTCCAACGTCGCGCTGACGGCGGCGGATACCTACGTGGTCGACCTCGGCGAAGGTGCAGCGTCCGCAAGAGCCGAGTTCGAGGGATTCGCGGAAGGGGCATTCGCTGCCGCTGAAGGCGCGATCGACAACCCGGCCGAGGCGGCCGGGAATGCTTACGAGGCCGTCGTCGATCCGTACCAGCGCGCGTACGAAGGCGATACGGCGGCGCAGCTCGATCTGGCCGCCAGCATCGACCCGCGCAATCTCGGCAAGCGCGTGCTGACGGCGATGGCGCCGAAGCGTGGGCCGCCGCATATCAGCGGTGCGCATACGGCGCGCATGACTGTGACCGGCGGCGCCGATGGGCGGCCTGAACTCACTGCGTTTCCTGGCGGGCCATCGGTCGGTGTTGATGAAGCCTTCTCACCGCAGCGGAGCCAGTTCGGCGGCACCAGAACGAACAACACGCCTTACACCGGCGGCCCGCACAGTCAAACGAAACTGCCGCCGGGCGATGGACTCGATTCCCACCATATGCCGGCGAAGGCGATAAGCGGACTTGGCACGGACCCCGGCCCTGCCATCAAGATGGACCCGGCCGATCATCACGAGACCTCAAGCAATGGACAGACGGCAGGAAGCGCGCGCTATCGCGACCGTTTGAAGGTCATGATTGACGATGGCCGGATGCGTGATGCAATGGCAACCGAAGTGCGCGATGTACGTCGCGCCGCGCAGGCCGTATCCAGCAACATCAGAAAATACAACCAGGCCATGCACCAGATGCTGGACTACGCCAAAGGCAAAGGCTGGCTAGACAAGGGAAAAAAGCAATGACCGTGTTTGATATTCGTCCCTACCACGGCGTTGGCCCGCTGGTGTTTGGCGCATCGTCGGCCGAAGTACATGCCGTGCTCGGCCCGCCGGTCCGCACCAGAAGCAGTAACGGCGAACGCATCGATACCTTTCAGGGGGTCACCGTCGCCTATTCAGGAGAGACCGGCCAATTGGTCGAGGCGGCGTTTTCTTCGGCGACGGACGTACGGTTCCAGGGCATCAACCTTTTCACCGCGCCGGCTCCGATTGAAATGCTGACGGTGGCTGATGGCGCCCCCATGGAAGGACTCGGTTTCATCGTGTTCTTGAACCTCGGCATTGCCTTGGCGGACTTCGACAGCGAGCAAGAAAGCGACCGAGCTGTGCAAGTATTCGCGCGTGGCCGCTGGGATTCGATCAAGTCGCTTAAACCTTACGCGCCGGCTACGGCGGCAGAGCCGAAGAAATGACCGCGTTTGATATTCATCCATTTCTGAGGGTCGGACCTCTCGTGCTGGGCATGTCGCCTGATGAAGTTCACCGCATTCTGGGCCAACCCCGTAGTGTATCCAAGAGTCGCAACGGAGAGCGGAGCGACAGCTACCCACATTTGACGGCTTCCTATGCGAAAGACACCGAAAAGCTCGTCGACGTGGGGATGGGTTCGCAAGTCGACGTTCAATTTCAGGGCGTGAGCTTGTTTTCAGATCCCAGAGCGTTGGACGTGCTGATTGCTGCCGATGGAGGGCCGCTCGAAAGTGTGGGCTTTATCGTCTTTCCTTCCATCGGCGTGGCGCTCGGTGATTTCGACAGCGACCAGGAAAGTGATCGCGTCGTGTCAATTTTTCAGCGCGGCCGTTGGGACGCCATCAAGGGCATGGAGCCCTATTCTGTTCCGGAAAAGAGATAGGCTACACCGGGGGGCCATTGGCGCTGTGCTGCGGAGCTGGTATCGAGCGCGGTACCAGGAAATACAGCGAAGCCTCGCAGCAGATGTTGGACTGCCAAAGGCGAAGGCTGGTTGGATAAAGGAGGAAAGGGATGACGGTGTTCGATATCCGGCCCCACGATGGATCGGGACCGCTTCGACTGGGTATGTCGCCCAGCGAAGTTCACGCCGCCATTGGCGAGCAACCGCGCAGCACGCTTTTCAACGACAAGGGCGAGCGAGACGAAGACTATCCGGCTTTGTCTGCCTGCTACTCCGCGGGAGAAGACAAGCTCGTCGAGCTCGCGCTTACGTCGGCATTCGATGCGCGATTCCAGGGTGTCAGCCTGTTCAGACTCGGGATTGGGGGTAGCGCATGCGCCTCCCGTCAGGTCGGTGCTGGCTCCCGCCACTGGTTCAGGCCGCCGATGCGTACCAGGTTGCAGGTGGCAAATACCCAGAGTGTCCACGCTTTCACGTCAGGCAGTCCGGTTCGCATCAACTTGCATAGCCCACCGAATACCTTGCACCGGCCGAAGAGCTGTTCGGTGCGTTTGCGGGCCTATTGGTTGATGGCGTTGTCATTTCTCAGGGTGGATGAGACCGAACTAAGGATGATGAGGCCACCCATACCGGCTACACGATAGTCTGGGCTAGACGCAACGTGTTGTTCCGTATTCGGAAGTGCGGCCCAGGTGCCGGGGACTCTCTGAGCGCTGTGCGCCGACTAGTTGTCGATTGCCTCGGAACGGGCAAGGCGTAGCGCGAGGCCGCATATATTGGTAAGTTTCTTCAAGTCTCACGGTCTGTGTACTTCGAGGAGCCTTCTTACGCCATGCTTGACTGGGGAATTGGCGAATGGACGTCATAGAATCGGCGGTAGGCGCGCAAGCTGGGATGAATATAGACCTTCGCGCAGGTCACGCGGTTCTGTCGCACTCGCAATCGGACGATGGCGACCTTGTCCTCGCGCTTGATGTCGCAGCTGGGAACGTGGAACTACTTCCGCGCACACCACGCGAGGAGGAGATTGTCACCAAAGCAGAAAAACTGCTCTCTACCAGGCGACCGATCTACGCCTACGTTGGATTTCTTCACCCTGAACTTGGAACAGTCGGCTTGATTGTTGCGCCCGGCTGGGCGCGACGTAGCCTGTTCGTCGCTGTCAGATGTGATTCGGGCGGGCTCATTGGTGGCTATGGCGGATTTAAGTGTGTTGGCGAGAAGTGCGAAGAGATGCTCCTCGAAGTAGCATTTAGAGATGAAGACCTGCCCAATTGGAGTGGTGAATTTCAAGCCGAAGTGAAGGCAAGCTATGAGGGCAACGCATTCAACTATGTTTCGGGACAGACACCAAACTTCGAAGCGTGGAAGGACATACGAGTTGAGTGCATTAGATACGCTATTGACCAAGGTGAGATGGATAGGCGTCTTTGGAGCTGGGAGCTTTGGCTTCAAGACGGCCCCAGTCCTGCAGAAATTGAGGCTATCGTGCTTTCTCCCGAAAACTGCAAGCGGATGGAGCGGTTGGTTAGAAGCAAGCCAGAGGTGATTCCTCGGAACCTTCGAATCATCTATGGAAAGGTAGATGCGAGCGGCGTTTGGTGGCTTAACGATCCCGCGGTCCATAATGCCTTCCTGGGAGCCTAACAATGCCTAAAACAATTGCTCTGCTTGATCGCCCCAGCCGTTTGTCGATGAGCGCTGTTCCGGTCGTGATTCAGCATCACGAAGCAGCCATGCCAAAAGTTTACGGCCTAGCGAAGGCGCCTGGCTCGATCCTTCAGAGTGAAGCGTTGAACGAACTGCTAAGAAGCAGGCAAGCGCTCCAGCTCGTTGGCGGCGAGTCGAAGTCGGCTGCCATGTGTTTTGCGAGAGATGGCAACTCCAATCCCGTAGCTATGTGGATTGGTGATGACTTCGAACGGAGGGCAGGGTCCTACGGATTGCCCACTGAAATCATCGCCGAGGAGTTTGATTTAGAGGCCGCGGGAGGAAAAGCGTTAGTCGCTCCTCCAGAAGAAGTATTCGCGAGACTTCAGATATGGCTAGAAAAGGCGCTTCATACCGTATTGGAGTCCGGAAAAGATGCGAGAGAAGTTGCCACACTGATGTGCGAGGTAATTCCAGACGACAAATTGACACGTACAGCGCTTTACTTCAGCGCTCGCGATGACTCTGAAAGGGAAGCCGAACTAAGCTGGTTCAGAAAGGTAGACCGTGACTCGAGACGTCCGACCAACCAGAAGCTTACAAAGTTGAGATTGAGTGAACTGAAAGAAAGGTACAAGGAAGATATAATAAAAAAGTGTGTTGTTACTGCTGTCATCGGGAGAAGCGGATCCCAACACGGAGAGATGGCAAAAATCGCGTATAGTAAATTGGCGGCAAGGCGAGTCCCCGTAACAAAAGTCAGCTTTGGTGGGTATTTGCGCGAACTTCGTGCGAGCGCAAACAAGTCGGAGCTCCAGGATTTAGGTCAGCGGCTCGTTGAAGAGCGTCCGTTTCATTTTGCTCGATCAGTGATCGATAGAAAGAAAGCCGGAAGATACCTAATAGTGGACGGTCTGCGACACCTTAGGATCTACAAAGCCCTGTCGTACATGATCGAGAAAGTTCATGTGCTTATGGTTGACGCGACGGAAGAAGAGGTAAAGCGTCGACTATCAAAAGAAGTCGGCAGCGCCGCTGATGTTGAGAGCGTTCGAAGCCATGCGACTGAGAAAGCACTTGAGGAACTGATACGGCAGGTTCCGACTACCTATAAAATCCCTCACGACGGCAGTAGAACGCTTGAGCATGTAGCTGAGCTGTACGCGAATAAGTTCATCGCCGCGTGATCGGATCGAAACATCGCTAAGTCGTAGCGAATTGCGGTCGCTACTCGATTCGATGGGGTGAAATGGTGTCATCCGACCACTGAAAAATTGATTCGACACATTTAGCCACAACTGCTTCGATACTTTTTGTGGCATCGACTTTGAGGTCTGCGACGCGCTGAAGTTGGTCGTTCGATTCCGACTCGACCAGATGTGCGCTAGCTCGTTCGAAGTCTGAAATTTCCCCTGGGCGGTTCGCGACTCGTGCCATACGGACAGTCTCGTCGGCGACGAGAAAGATGAGCCTCACGCGAGCGGGATGGGTGATCTGTTTGAGCATTTCGTAGACGCGTGTATGTCGGACGCCATCGACTATGAAGTCCCTATCCTGAAGGTACCCGCCGTGACGAAGTACGTCTTGGCAAAAGCCCTCTGCATCGGTATCGACTCGCGTTTGACCAAGATCTTGAAGGGCCTTCCGCGAACTCGAGTCCTTTCCCTGTCGAGTTAACTCGGACCGTAAATAGTCGCCGAATGCTGCTCGGCGCCAGCCGAGAAGACCGGAAAGCGCGTGACCGACTGACGACTTCCCACTGCCAATCAGACCCGATAGGCAGACAACAAGAGGCATTAGATCGCCAACGACAGCTGCATAGACCGCAACGAGACCCAACCTCGACGATCGCGCTTGTTGGCATCGAGAGGGAACATGGTTGTTGTCTCGGCGAGTTCAATAAGTGTGGCGAACGAGGCATCTGCCCTCGCCGCCCAAAATTCTTCGTCACCGCAGATGCTGTCGCCATACTTCGAACGAATTCGATCGAGCGGTTCGAAATCGAGGTCGTAGAACCAAGTTTCTTTGGCCAGCGCGACGCCGCAGATTGGTCCTCCGACCTCTTTGATCAATATGACATCGCCCGGCATGACCTCTCCAAAAGGTGCGCATCGGTTGCGGCTAAATCGGGATTCGACTGTCTTCTTTCCTTCGAGCACGAGCGACAGGAACGGCTCGGCGAAGATAGCGACATGTATACCAATCCGACTACCCTCGTCGCCCACTGCGTCGAGGTAAGTTAACCAAAAGTGGCTACCTGCAAGTCGTTGCTTGACATCATTGATCTCAACGTGCACGCCAGGCCTCCGTGATAGCCCTGATATTGTGTCGTTGCACGTAGTTCCGCCGATTCTAGGGCGGCGATCTCGCGCAGTTCGGCCGCCACGCGCTCGATCGCAGCCTGCTCTGCTATCGTGCACCAGGTGGGGAGGGGGCTGCCAGAGCCATTCAGGGTTCGCGAAGCGAGCACGGCGGCCTCAATCACGAGCGAAGAACTGGGGCCAGCGAACACTCGATTCCCGGAAGTTATCACCGATGCGAGTTGGCGACGGGGATCCCTACGTCGAACAGTTGGGAGGACGTTTCCGCCCACAATTGGTACCAGGCCCGGCGCGTCGCCAGCTTCGGACCCTTCGTTACGCACAAAAACCCTCGTGCTGCCGATGTCGACTTCCGTCCACGTCGACATCGAGGACCGAGGAATGAGCGAGTCTGCTGCACCCTCGTGGGCCTTGCGAAAAACCGCCAAGTCCCCTGTTCTCCAGTTGCTCCTTACGGCGAGCCCAGCCGCGGCGAGTGCGTTCTGTTCGAAGAAGGGAGTCTGATAGGTAAGTGAGCGGGGATATTGACCTTCCAACGCCATCCCGAGCTCGTGGACATAGTCAAGCACAGCGACGCGATCCTCCCGTGCTGTTGGCCGCACGCCCTCTGGCGGGAGACTCACGAAGAGCCAGCCGCCGGGTACTAGGCTGGCTGCTGCCGCGGCAAGCATAGGCAGGGCCAGATCGAGATACCACGGCGGATCAACCACTACTACGCTCGCCCTTGGAAGTACGCCCAAGCGACTGATCGAGTGCACGCTCAAGGGTGAATTCATTGTTCGGTTCAATGAGGCAATACGATGCGTTACTACGTTGTCTTCGCCAACGAAGATAACTTTCTTCGTCAGATTCGCTGTGAGCGCCTCCGCCGCCACGCCTGGGGTTCCGAAAAGAAGGACGGGGCGGCTATTGTCGGCCGCATTCAAGGCGAGTCGAAGAAGGTGATCCGCACTAGTGAAAGAGAACCGCCATTCGAAGTTGACAGGGTGGGGGAGCGGTAGCAGGTGTTCCGCGGTTGGCGGTCTTCCGACGCGCAGATGGCCAGCGCGCCGATGAACCTGGTGTTCGGCTGACAATCGGCCGTGAATCACAAGCTCTCGTAAAACCTGAGATACCGTGGTTGGATACACGCACGGGAGGTCGAGAAGCAGTTGTTCAAAAGTTAGGTCTGGCCGAAGAGCCTGAAGCACCCACTTCCCAACTTTTGCGGTGAATGAGGGCGAGTTGACCAATTCATAGTTCATCGAGCTCTACCTCGGCGACCTACGGGGATCGCTGAAACGGATGTGGTGCGTAAGTCAGGGTGAAATCTACGCACAATCTCACCGTTCCAAGCTTGAATTGCTTCTTCCTGGATAGCTAGACTTCTTTCGCGATCAGGTCGACCGACAACACGCTGCTTCGCAGGACTAAACAGCTGGATCTGAAGCGGTATCACGCGAAGTGGAAGGTTCTCATCAAGACTTTGCAAGCGATCGACAAACTCGCCGACGGCGCTACCGATATTGCGATCACTCGGAGACGTCAGTGTGACGTATCCATACAGATCGATATCAAGATCCAGAAGGCGACGCATGATCGTGAACTGCTCTGAATAGGCGTTTGGCGCTGCCCTTGTGTTGAATGAAAACGATGTCTCGTCAAACCCCTTGAAGCAACACACTCTACCGTAGTTCTTGTAGCCCTGAAGGATCAGAAGCTGCTCGTCCGTCAGATGGTCAAACAAGTAGGTTGTGCTCAAATTGTCGTCTGACCACAAGTAGGTCGAATCACTCAATCCGGCCGCTGCAAGCGCTTCCATCATCCAAACCGTCCACTCGGGAACAAGATCAGGAGAGCCACCGGAGAGGTCGATGACTACCGGCCGACTCAGTTCAGCGCGAAACATCTCGACGAGTTGTTCGGCAGTAAACCAGTCGGAGTAAGCCGTGTCAGCTCGAAGGAGTTCATCAGGTACGAAGCAGTACCAGCATCGCCATGCGCAAGCTGAATTTTGGAAAACTTGCGCATTAAGTACATCAGGTATCGGATCAATGCCGAGCGAAGTACAAGCTGGAACGATGGGCAGCGGATTCATGGGCCAGCCATCACCAGTCGCAAAGCGGAAATGTCGTACCCGCCCAAAGCCGTCGCAATTGATCGGTGCCGATATGTCGACTTCCTGCCCCGAGCCGCTCAGCCGCGAAAGTAGGATCTGTCGACGATCTACATCAATAGCGCGTCGGCGCAATTGGTGCGCAAACTTTTGGGTATTGATGAGGCGCGAGTTCTCGGGCATGGCTACAACAACCTCGGGGTCCTCGGAGAGGCCTTCCGGCGCGGTGGTATCTTCTCAGGCATGTCATCGAGATCAGGAAGCCGCTCGTCGAGGTACAGGTCGACAAGTTCGGCGCAGTAATCGAGTTCTTCGTCCGTTAGTTTTCGCCCCTTCGGAATCCCGTGCCAGTACTCGAGGCACGTGCGACAGCACGTTGCGGTTGCGTGCTGCGCGTAGAAGATGGAATTCCCGTCCTTGGGAGTTTGAGTGCCGTCCCGAAAGGGTTCAGCCCGACCGATGCTCGTTCGCAATCTGTCGCGCACTGCATCTCTGAGTTTCACTCGACCTTTGCGGCGTGCGTGCAGAAGTGCGACGTTGTCGATTTCGGTATGAAAGAAATGATGTCGGATGTATTCGTGTTTTAACGCTTCAAAGGTATGTTCTGCATCCGAAAGATCACGCCGATGGACCCGGCCCCAGTCCACGAGCTTTGCACCACAAGCCCGGCAACTGCCCCGTTGAGCTGGCGTCATCTTGGCCAGCTGCTTAAAACAGTGAAGGTCCTCATCGCAGTTAGATGCCGTGCACTTGATGTCCAGGGGGGCTGGTTTGACAAACGGGGCCATAACAAACCTCACTGCAGTGTGCGATTGAGCAATTCGCGGTCCAAATCGCTTTCAATAGCAAACGAGAATCGACGAACAAAGATGTCCCTTACAATAGACCAGGGGTCCGAGTCGTCTTGCTGCAAATTGGCGGCAGCTCCCCACCAGTTGATACCTTGCCAAGAAAGGCGAAACGCCAAATAGTTGGCCAAAGCGGCGGCGTCGACGCCGCTTTGGTGAGCGACACCGGGAACAACTTTCTTGAGTCGCTCGACAGAACCACTAGCCAACCTGACACAAGCTTGCGCAAGTTCCTCCGCGCGGCCGTTCAAAACGACCTCGCCGGCAAACTGACTCGCCGCGATTTCCTCATCCGACGACCGACGCTCCTCGGACGTCTCATCGCCTTCGATGACCTCTAGCGACGCAGCAGCAGGGGACTGTGCCGCATGAAATAGCTCGTGCAGAAGATCGAAAAGCCATCGTGCTTCATGCTTCGAGGCCTGTTTCAGAACGATGACGTTTCGGTGTTCATAGCGCCAGCAGGCGCCGTGAAACGCGCCCTGGTCATTCAGCGGAAGCACAGGAATTCCCAGATCCCACACGTACTCGACGGTCGTCCGTAAGCAGAAAATCCGGTACTTGTCGACGACGGCTTTCCGTACAACGGCGGGATCGGTCGGTATCGCGTGCCGAGGCAGCGATCCGCTAGCTTTCAAAACAATGATTGCCAGGTAGTTGGCATAGGCGGCATACAGGCCCGTGATTGATTGGGCTCGCCTGGCAGGCATCTTGAAGCGCGCTTCTGCTGCCGCGAAGCGCGGGACGGACAGTGCCTCAGCACCGAATAGGTTTGCGCTGGTCCATCCGTAAATCCGCTCAAGGATAGCGCCTGTTTTCGCGACAAGAGCGTCACTGTTTTCCATTTGCACTTCACCAGTCGCCTTAGCCGCATCCTCGGATGTCAGAAGGCGAGAAAGCACAAAATTTCTTCCGAGGCCAACCTGCCCCAGCTTGTCGACAAGGCCGTCAAAACTGGTGGGGGCAACGGGTAGAAGAATCTCGTTGCGGATTCGGACACCGATGGCGCCTGCAACGTCCATGAGCCTCTGAAAGCTCGCGGATCCATAGCGCTCTGCTTCGTAGCGCTGGATTTGCTGCTCTTTAATACCGAGGCGATCAGCAAGGGCCTTTTGATTGAGTCCTGCTGCGATGCGCGCCTTAATCAAGCCCTCGGCGAGCCCGTCCACCGACGCGACTTCGATCTTTGCAACTGCAGAAGATTTCAGGCGCTCATACTCGGCCAGTTCGGACAGCAGTGTCTGCAACTGGCTTTCGAGCGCTTCGCGTTGGGCCTGCGCCAATCGTGGGTGGAGATCCTTCTGTTCGGGAAGATTTGCCATCTCGGCGATCGTTTGTTTGAACCTCTCAGCCTCTGCGCGAGTGATCTTATACTGCCTCTCGTTCGTAATCATGGCAGGCTCCCGAGGTCAATGCTGATGATTCCTTTCGATACGCCGTTCCTGTCTCGTTGGAAGAAATCGATAAACATAATTCCTGGAGCAGCGGGCCAGGATGCGGGAAAAAATTCTCCGCCGTACTTAGCCTTCATTGCCGCGCGATGGTTTGTGAAATCCAGAAGCACCGGATCAAGGACGTTGGGATCTACGCCGATGGGGTTCCAGGCCGCGTCGTAGTCACCCGGCAAGGGCTTCTGGGACACGAAACTTCCATCGAGAAAGAACGACGAGCATCCCGCTGCAGTGAGATTCTTCAAGGCCGACAGGAGGCCAACAAGCTGACGAGCGCGGTGACTATTGGTTGAGAAGCTGCCAGCGATTTCCGCCCAGGTGGCGGTGTGCACGCCGGGGGGGAGATAGCCTGTTGCTGGATCCAACGTGGGCAGCATATACACAACAATATCGTTGTGTTGAGGTCAAGTCAATGGACGACTTTCTGCCTGCCTGACAGGACGCGTTTGGACGACGATTGTGAACGCTCAAGGCGGCTCATGCTTCTACTTGGAACGCTACTGGGGTTTTCACCTGCCCGCAGTGGACCGGCCAGCCTTTCGTAGACATCAGTCAACTATGAACTATGGCAGTGACGAAGATATTTGAGGGCGAAGTTAGCCAAGGTCACGCACAAATCTTTGTTTTCTAGATTCCGGCAACGCCAACTTAGGGAACCTCTGAACAAGTTCTTGTGCTGAAATAGCGTCAACCCGCCAGCAGGAATCGGTCGATGTCGCAGATGAGCTTCGGTGATTCGGAGTACGCGAGCAAGCGCAAACGGACACGTCGCGAGATTTTTCTGGCGGAAATGGATCAGGTCATCCCGTGGACGATCCTTCTGAACCTGATCGAGCCGGTCTACCCGAAGGCAGGCAACGGCCGGCCGCCGTATCCGTTGAAGGTCATGCTCAAGGTTCACCTGATGCAGAACTGGTTCGGGTTGAGCGATCCGGCGATGGAAGAAGCGCTGTATGAGATTGGGTCGATGCGGCAGTTTGCCGGGCTTTCGTTGACCAAGCCGATCCCGGACGAAACGACGATCCTGAACTTCCGTCGGTTGCTGGAGAAGTATGAACTGGCGGCGGAGATACTGTCGCGCGTGAACGGCTATTTGACGCGCAAGGGTCTGATGCTCAAGCGCGGAACGATCGTGGACGCGACGATCATCGCGGCGCCGAGTTCGACGAAGAATGCCGACGGCGAGCGCGATCCGGAGATGCATCAGACAAAGAAGGGCGAGCAGTGGTACTTCGGCATGAAGGCGCATATCGGCGTGGATGTCGACTCAGGCTTGGTACACACGGTAACGACGACGCCGGCCAACGAGGCGGATGTGAACGAGGCGGAGCATTTGCTGCACGGGAAAGAAAGTGTCGTGCATGCCGATGCGGGCTACACCGGTGCGGACAAGAGTGCGGCGCGCAAGGGTTTGGAGTGGCAGATCGCACGCAAGCGCGGCAGCGTGAAAGCGTTGCCGGAAGGGCGTGAGAAGCGGGCGATCGAGAAGCAGGAGAAGTGCAAGGCAAGCATTCGTGCACGCGTGGAGCATCCGTTCCGCGTGCTGAAGTGCCAGTTCGGTTATGCAAAGGTGCGCTTCAAGGGACTGGCAAAGAACACCGCGCAGATTCTGACGTTGTTCGCACTGTCGAATCTGTGGATGGCTCGAAAGCGGTTATTGGCGATGACAGGACAGTTGCGCCCAATGACCGCGTAATGCGGTAGAAAGGCCGCAATTTGCGGCCTCCGCAACCTCGTCTGGCTTGCTTCGCGTCGATTTTCATCACCACCAACATGCGATTGAGTCTTCTGGCGAGCAATCTTCGAGGCTTGTTCAGATCTTCCTTAGCGTGAATCGCATGCTCAACGACGCCGGCAATGGTCTTCGTGCACCGGACATTGCTGTGTCCGGCTACCGACAAGCCACATATCCGCACTCTTGACGCATCCCGCAACCAAGTGAACAATCCCCCCGTTGCCGCCAATTCGGCAACCGGGAATAGCAGCCCGAATCTCAAGGCGCACACAGCGCCGCACCGAAAGCCGGCGCTTTTTCATGCCCGAATTTCGTGCGGCGTCGTCTGCCGATTTCTGGCGGCGGTGTGCGGGGAGCCGCAAGGCTCGCCGGTCCTTGAGCCGGTCTGCTACCCGCACACCGTTCGCCACCCTTTCGCCGTTCCGGGTGGCGACTCCACGCAAAGGGAGTTGTCCATGGATAGTCGGTATGCGTTCTGCGGCGCCGGGCGGAGTCCCGGTCGCTTTGTCCGCGTTGGTCGCGTCGTTTCCGGCTTCGGGAGGCGCGTGCCATGAGCTATCAAGGTTCGTTCTATCCGCTGCGCCGCGACGTGCCGTCGGCCGAGCCGGTAATGTTTGCGTATGTGCTCGACACGCCGGCCCAGCGCGAGGCCTTGCAGGAAGAAATCCTAGGTCGCATCGCCGCGATCCAGGCGCTCAGCGAGACGGTGGCGACGGCGCAGCTCGAAGCGCCGGATTCGCGCTCGCACGGCGGCGTCCTCGAGGCACTCGCCATCCTCTCGCGTGACGTGCGCGGCCTGATGGAGGCGAGTTTCCAGCCGGGGCCGTAAGCAAGTTGATGCCGGGACGGCCGAGCCGTTCCGGCATCGCCCTGGTCTGCGTCGGCGATGCTCGTCGGATGGGCTCGACGGATGCCACCATGGAAAACCTGTCTGGAGGTCGATGTCAGGACGTGTGACAGGCGCGGCTGCAGAAGTAGCAGCCGTTGACCTGCGAATAGTGCAGACGCGCCGCCTTCACCGCGTCGGCGCACGAGGCATATTCGCCCAGGTAGATCCGATTCTCCGAAGTGGGCAGGTAGGTGCAGCTCCCCGTGTGAACCTCGTGATCGCCGTTGTTCTGCTTGATCTTGCTGACATAGTACGTGGCCATATCTGCAGTCCTCGCGTGTCGAACCGGATGGTTCAGTCGCGTCTACTGTCGGAACAGCGGGCAACCTCTCGGCTCGGACGGTCTCAAGTTCCACGGGCGAACGAGGCCATCGATGGCGTGGCCGATGTTCGGTTTGGCCTGCCGCGCAGGCCGGCCGGCAGCCAGGGGCACGCCTCGCACGCTCTCCACAATTCCCTGTTCCGTCAGTCGCTTGCCTTGGCTTTCAGCCTGCGTCCTTCCCGCGCCTATCCCATTTCTCCCCGGCTTTTCGCTCGCCGCAACGACGGCCCGGCGCTGTAGTGCGCTGGCCCCGACCGTGCGGCGGCGCGCTCGCCGCCGCGCCGCATGACCGGGCTCACCACCCAAGGGAGAGCGTTCACTCATGTCCAGCACCATCCATTCCCCTGTACCCCAGGCCGTGGGCCGGCCGTCGTCCGGCGGCCGTCTGCGTCGTGGCCTGCTCGCGGCCGCGGTCTTCACCGCGACCCTGACCTGCGGCGCCGGCGTGCACGGCGCCGTGTCGTCCGTCTATCCGGCGGCGTCTTCCGCGCAGCCGGCAGTTGCGACCGCCGTGGCCGCGAAGCCGTCGGCCAAGCCGGCGGCACCGGCGCCGAAGTCCACCGACGTCAGCGTCGCCGTGAACGGCGCGGGTGCGGTCTACGTCAATCGCGCCGGCACCAGCCTGCAGTTCTGGGTCGCCAATACCGCCGACAATACGATCGTGCGCAAGGCGTCCGTTACGGTCGATCCGACCGTCGCGAACACCGTGTTCGTCGAGCTCGGCGACAATGTGACCGGCCTGTTCTATGCGGACAACCTCCGCGCGACCGGCGACCAGTTCCGCATCTCCTTCCGCGGCCAGCTGCCGCAGGGCGGCGCGGCGATGCCGCTCGCGGCGCAGGCGCTCGCGGCGCTGCAGGATGTCAGCGTGCCCGACGACGTCGTCACGGTCTCGCCGGTGCAGGTCGATCTGATGACCTTGCTCGACAACCAGCGCGCGATCTACCAGCGCGTGCAGGAAATCGCGCCGCTGCAGGCCGACCAGGTCGAGCTGTTCCGCCTGCTCGCCGAGCAGGAACTGGCCGACGCCTACACCACGCAGATCCATGAAGGCGCGACCGGCACCGCGTTCCTCAACCAGGCCGAGACGACCGTGCAGACGCTGCACGACCAGTTCATCGCGCGCGTCACGAACGACGTGGCGACCGCGCAGGCGGCCGCCGACGAGATCCTCGCGAAAGGCAACGAGCAGATCAAACGCTTCGCCGGTCCGGTGACCGAGTGCATCAACGGCCAGCTCACCCGCATCAGCAGCCGACTCAAGAGTCTCGAAGCGCGCCTGACCAACTGGCCCGACGACGAGTCCTACAACGCTCAGATCGAAGCCGAGATCGACGCGACCGAAAGCGCGCTCGAAACCAACGAGGCGATGCTGATGAGCTGCGTCGACACGCAGGGCCTCGAAGACTACGCGCCGACGGTCGGCGTCGACGAGAACGGTGCCAGCTACGAAGCCATCGCCAACGCCGCACAGGCGCTGGTCGACGATCTCGAACCGCGCGTGGAGGCCTGGCGCCTCGCGCTCGAAGCCGCCGGCGCGGCCAAGGCTTCGCGCATCGAGGACAGCGCGCTCGCGGCGAACACCTTGGCGGCGCAGGACTATTTCAGCGCCTGGGTCAGCCCGGTCTATTCCGACGAAAGCGATCCGCCGGTCGTGCCGGTGCTGCCCGGCTCGCGCAACAAGCAGGCCGACGCCGGCACCCGGGAAGCCGAAGCCGCCGCGAAAGCCAAGGCCGAAGCCAAGGCCCTCGCGCAGGCCAAGGGCATGGAAGTGCTCTGCGACGACGAGACCTGGAATCTCGAGTTCGCGCTCGGCTCGCTCAACGTCGTCATCGGCACGCCGTGGAACGACCGCATCGTGACCGGCGACGACAATGACGTGGTCGTCTCCTTCAGCGGTGACGACTGCATCGAAAGCCATGCCGGCTACGACTTCGTACTGGCCGGCCGCGGCAACGACACCGTGTACGCGGGCGAAGACCACGACTTCGTGCTCGGCGGCCGCGGCGACGACGAGATCCACGGCGGCTCCGGCCACACCTACACGATCACCATCGACGGCGTGGAGGTCGAGTTCGACCTCGGCAACCTGCTGATCGGCCAGTCCGGCGATGACCGCCTCTTCGGCGGCGAAGTCGACGCCGACCGCGGCGCCGACGGCGCCGTCGACGACCACGGCTATATGGACTTCATCTTCGGCGACGCGCTGCTGTTCGGCCAGCCGGCCGGCAACGACTTCATCGACGGCGAGATGGGCATCGACTTCCTGTTCGGCAACGACGGCAACGACCAGATCGTCAACATCGAGCCGGGTGTCATCGGCATCGCGGGCCTCGACGTGTCGTTCGGCAGCTGGTTCTTCGGCGGCCCCGGCAACGACGTGATCGTCGGCAGCAACACCGACGTCGCCGGCACCTTGCCGCTGCTCGGCGATTTCATCTTCGGCAACGCCGGCGACGACGTCATCGCCGCCAACCGCGGCATGGACTTCGTGTTCGGCGCCGACGGCAACGACCGCATCGACGGCGGTGCCGGCATGGACTTCGCGTTCGGCTCCGGCGGCAACGACTCCGTCGTCGGCGGCGACGGCTTCGATCTCGTGACCGGCAACGACGGCAACGACACGGTACGCGGCTCGGCCGGCTTCGACCTGGTGTTCGGCGGCGACGGCGACGATGCGCTGTTCGGCGACGACGGCATGGACCTGGTGTTCGGCCGTAGCGGCGCCGATACGATCTCCGGCGGCAACGGCATCGACCTGCTGCTCGGCGGCAGCGACAACGACGTCATCGACGGCAATGACGCCACCGACCTCGCCTTCGGCGGCGACGGCGAAGACCGCATCAACGGCAACGACGGCATCGACCTGCTGATGGGCCAGGCCCAGTCCGACACGATCCGCGGCGGCAGCGCCACCGACGTGATCCTCGGCGGCGGCAACACCGAGAAGAAGGACGAGTTCCTCTACGGCGAAGCCGGCTTCGACCTGGTGTTCGGTAACGCCGGCAACGACGTGATCGAAGGCGGCGCCGATCTCGACCTGCTGTTCGGCAACCGCGGCGACGACCGCATCGACGGCAACGACGGTACCGACCTGGTGTTCGGCGGCGACGGCTACGACGTCGTCAACGGCAACGCCGGTCTCGACATCCTGTTCGGCGGCGGCGGCCGTGACACCATCGACGGCGGTGCGGACACCGACGTGATCTTCGGCGGCAGCGACTGCGACACGATCGCCGGCGGCGACGCCCCCGACCTGATCTTCGGCAACGACGGCAAGGACAAGATCGACGGCGGCGACAGCCTCGACATCGTGTTCGGCGGCAAGAGCCAGGATCACATCCTGGGCAGCGGCAGCCCCGACTTCCTGTTCGGCGGCGACGATCACGACTACATCGACGGCGGTGATGCGTTCGACGTGATCCTGGGCCAGTCCGGCGACGACTACCTCGTCGGCGGCGACAGTCTCGACGTGCTCCTGGGCAACGGCGGCAACGACTACCTCGGTGGCGGTGTGGGTGCCGACTTCGCGTTCGGCGGCGCCGACAACGACGTGCTCGACGGCGGCGACGGCAGCGACCTGCTGTTCGGCGGCGCCGGCGACGACAAGATCAATTCCGGCAGCGGCACGGACTTCAGCTTCGGCAACGCCGGCAACGATCATCTGCGCGCGGTCGAAGGCACGAACTTCGCGTTCGGCAACAAGGGCGACGATCGTGTCGACGGCTACCAGGGCTCGGGCAGCGACAACCGCGACTTCCTGTTCGGCAACAGCGACAACGACATGATCACGGGCAACCAGTCCAGCCAGAAGGATCTGCGCATGGGCGGCAGCGGCAGCGACACCAAGGTCTGGAACCAGACCTACGTGCCGGCCAGTGCGTTCAGCGTGTCCTGGATCGGCAATCTGACCTGTCAGTAAGCGAGGCAGGCAGCTCGCCGGCGGATGCCGGCGGGCTGCTTCGCGCTTTCTTCCCGATGGGATAGGTGCGCGAAGCAGCTACCTCGATGATGTTTCACGGCACGGACCTCGCCGACGCTGTGCCGGGTCGCGTGTTGCGGGAGTTCCACAGGCTCCCGACTGCGTGCCTTCCGCTCGTCGCGAGCGGAAGGCAACGCCGTTTCTCAGCCGCTCTTGCGTTCGCCGCCGTAGCGCCGGCGCAGGAAGTCGAAATACGCGCGCAGACCCTGGGCCTCGCCGCCCTTGGGCTTGCCGGGGCGCTCGCCGTCGTTCCAGGAATAGACGTCCAGATGTGCCCAGGCGATCGCGTCGGGCACGAAGCGTTCGAGGTAGAGCGCCGCGGTGATCGCGCCGGCGTGGCGCGACGGACCGGCGTTGGCCAGATCGGCGATGCCGGAGTCGAGCATGGTCAGGTACGGACGCCATAGCGGCATGCGCCAGAGCGGATCCTGCTGCGCGAGGCCGGCGTCGAGCAATTGCTGGGCGATGTCGTCGCGGTTGCAGAACAGCGCCGGCAGATCCGGGCCCAGCGCGATGCGCGCCGCACCCGTCAACGTCGCGAAATCGAGGATCAGGTCGGGCTTCTGCTCGGCCGCGTAGGCCAGTGCATCGCAGAGCACGAGGCGGCCTTCGGCGTCGGTGTTGTCGATCTCCACGCTGATGCCGGCGCGCGTGGTGATGACTTCGCCGGGCCGGTAGGCGTTGCCGGCGACGGCGTTCTCGACGGCCGGAATCAGCAGGGTCAGGCGTAGCGGCAGCTTGGCCTGCATGACCAGGCCGGCCAGCGCGATCGCATGCGCCGCACCGCCCATGTCCTTCTTCATCCAGCGCATGCCGTCGGCGGGCTTGAGATCCAGGCCGCCCGTGTCGAAGCAGACGCCCTTGCCGACGATGACGAGGTGCGGCCCCTTGCGGCCCCAGTTCAGCTCGGCCAGGCGCGGCGGCCGGTGGCTGGCGCGGCCGACGGCGTGGATCGTCGGGAAATTGTTCTTGAGCAGCGCGTCGCCGACCCATTCGCGGTATTTCGCGCCATGCGCCTTGCCGAGGTCGCGCATCGCCGCGCAGAGCTCGGCCGGGCCGAGGTCTTCGGTCGGCGTGTTGATGAGATCGCGCACGCGCGTGGCGGCTTCGACCTGCGGCGCGACCGCGGCGATGACGCTGGCGTCGACGGCCAGCTTCGCCGGTGCGCGGCGCGGCTTCTTGTAGCGCGTGAACTGATAGGCGCCCAGCGCCCAGCCCAGTGCGGCGCGCTCGGCGTCGATCGCGTCGCCGCTCAGGCGGTAGTCGCCGGCGGGCAGGCGCTGCGGCAGGCTCGCGAGCGCATAGATGTCGTCGCGGCGGCCGGCGCCCAGCAGCACGCAGCGCAGGCTGCCGTCGTCGCCGGGCACGTGCAGCAGGCTGCCGGGTTCGGCCTTGAAGCCCTGGCTTTCGACCCAGCGCCGGGCCTTGGCGCCGAGCGGCTTGAGCTGCGCATCCAGTGTGTCCGGGGTCAGCGCGACCAGCTCGGTGGCCCGGCTGTTGCGGCGCAGTTCGATCAGTCCTTGCATGCGGGTTCCTGCGGGAGTGGCGTGGCGGAATTCGGAGCAGGCGGCAGCAAGTCCCGTGCCGCGAAGGGGGTCAGGCGGCCTGGCGCAGCTCCAGCCAGTCGGCGAGCTCGGTCAGGGTGCGGAATTCCAGGTCGGCGCGCTGCGGCTGCGACCAGGCCAGGCCGTCGCGGTTGAGCCAGACCGTCGGCAGTCCGGCACCGCGTGCGCCGTGCACGTCCAGCAGCGGATCGTCGCCGACGTGCAGCACCTGCTGCGGCGCCAGGCCGAGGCGGCGGCAGGCTTCGTGGAAGATTTCCGGCGCCGGCTTGGCCGTGCCGAACTCGCGCGCGCTGACGCAGTCGGCGAACAGGTGGCGCAGGCCGATGCGGCCCAGATCGGCGTTGCCGTTGGACAGGCTGACCAGCGGCAGGCGCGCGGCCAGACGCTGCAGCGCGGGCAATGCGTCGGCGTAGAGCTCGACCTCGTTGCGCGCCGCATAGAAGGCGTCGAAGGCGGCTTCCATCGTGTCCTCGCCGTAGCCGTGCGGCCGCAGTGCGGCGCTCAGGCTGAGCTTGCGCTGGGCGGTGTAGTCGTGGGCGAGCTGCGGGTTCTCCTCGGCGATGCGCTCGCGCAGCGCACGCATGCCGGCGATCGGATAGGCCGCCGCGACCGGCGGGCAGTGCTGCAGCAGCCAGTCGTGCAGGCGCTGTTCGGCGCGCTGCACGATCGGCGCTATCGGCCAGAGCGTATCGTCGAGGTCGAGGCTGATCGCCCGGATCTGCATGTCAGCCGCCGCCGGCCTCCGTGGCGGCGCCGGCGGCCTTGGCTTCGGCTTTCGCGTCGGCCTTGGCCTTCTTGGCCGAGATCTTCTTCTCGCGCGATTCGACCGCCTCGGCCTTGGCTTCCTGGGTCAGGGCCGAGGTCGGCGCGACGCGTGTCAGCGCGGCGGCCGTCGCGGCCGGCGCGGCCAGCGGCGTTTCATTGACCTTGGTCTCGATCAGGGCCAGGCGCGCCGCGTCGGCGTCCTTGAGCGCGAGGCCGTCGGCATACGGCAGCAGCTGGCGCTTGAGCAGCAGCGCCTTGGCGTTCGGCGTTTCGAGCCAGGCGATGAAGTCCTTCACTGCCGCGGCATTGCTGCCGTCCTCGCGCAGCACGACGTAGACCGGCGTGTACAGCGCGTAGCTGCCGTCGCGCACGCTCGCCGTCGACGGCACCACGCCTTCGACGTTCAGCAGCTTGAGCTTGGGATTGCCGGCCGTGTTGGACAGCGTGCTGACGCCCAGACCCGACGGGTCCAGGGTGACGGCTTCTTCGAGCTTGGAGGTGTTCAGATAGACCCGCGGCACGGCCACGCGCTGGTCGCCGTTGCGGAAGATCAGCCAGCGCAGCGCGTATTCGACGCCGTCGAGCGGGCCTGCCACGGCGTACATGTTGATCGCCTTGTCGTTGCCGCCGAGCAGCTTCCAGTTGTCGGCACGGCCGTAGTAGACGCGCCAGATGTCCTTGATCGAGATGTTCGATACCGGATTGGCCGGCGAGGTGATCATGACCAGTCCGTCCCAGGCCACCGGCACGAAGGTCAGGCCCGACTCCTCGTTGCGCTTGGGATGGTTCGGCCGCAGGCTGCCGGCGAAGTCCGCGCTGCCTTGCGTCACGGCATCAATGCCCGAGACCGTGCTGAACGGCGTCAGCTGGATGCGGACCTTCTTTTCGCGTTCATAGAGTTTGGCGAGCTCGGACATCAGGCCGCGCGCGCTGGCGATGTCGCCGCGCCAGATCAGGCTCTGACTGGGCCTGGCGGCCGCGGCGGCCGGCTTGGCTGCGGCCGGTACGGCGGGTTTCGCCGCGGCGGGCTTTGCCGTCGGTGCGGCGGCCGGCTTGGCGGCCGCGGGCTTGGCTGGCGCCGGCTTTGCGGCGGGCTCGGCAGCGAAGGCCGGGACCAGCCAGAAAGCGGCGCAGGCCAGGAACAGGGCGCGCGGCAGAGCGCGGAACGGACGCGAGATAGTCACCGTTGGGAACCCGACAAAATGCTGAATCGGCTCACGATACCACGCGTTCCGCGGCGATGGCGCGACGGCAGCGTTCACTGTTGAAGGCCGTCACGAAACCGCTGTCCGGCCCGCTGCCTGCTTTTTTCGATGCCTCGCGGCAGCCGTAACCGCGCCGGCATGACCGGCGCGGGCGGGCGACATCGTCGACGCACAACCTCATTCGCACATCACGAAGAACGCGTTCTGGCCGCGCACGACGGTCAGCAGCAGCTGGCGCGGCCGACGCTTGGTCAGTGCGGTCAGATCATCCAGCGAGCGGATGTCGACCTGGTTGACCGCGACGACGACGTCGCCGCTGCGCAGGTTGTTCGACTCGGCGCGGCTGCCGCCGGTGACGCGTGCGATGGTCACGCCGCGCAGACCCTGCTGGCGCTGGCGTTCGCCGAGGTCGGCGAACTGCGCGCCGCCCAGGCGTGGATCGAGGTTCTGTCCTTCCGCACTGGCCGTGTTGCGGCCGACCAGCTTGGCCGTGACGGTGGTCTCGCGGCCGTCGCGCAGCACCTTGAGTTCGACGTCGCTGCCGATCGGCAGCAGGCCCTCGGCGTTGTGCAGATCCTGCTGGTTGTTGACCGGCTTGCCGTTGACGCCGACGACGACGTCGCCGAGACGCAGCCCGGCGGTTTCGGCGGCCGAATCGCTCTGCACGCGCGTGACCACGGCGCCGCGGCCGGCGGGCACGTCGAGCATCAGCGCGATGTCGGGGGTGAGGTTCTGCGTTTCTATGCCGAGCGAGCCGCGCTTGACCGTGCCGGTCTTGATCAGCTGCTGCATGACGTCGCCGGCCAGGGTCGACGGAATCGCGAAGCCGATGCCGACGTTGCCGCCCGAGGGCGAGAAGATCGCCGTATTGATGCCGACGAGTTCGCCGTTGAGATTGACCAGCGCGCCGCCGGAATTGCCCGGATTGATCGACGCGTCGGTCTGGATGAAGTTCTGATAGCCCAGGCCGCGCAGGCCGGAGCGGCCCAGTGCCGAGACGATGCCCGAAGTCACGGTCTGGTTCAGTCCGAACGGATTGCCGATCGCGACGACGAAGTCGCCGACGCGCAGCCGCGTCGAATCGGCCAGGCTGACCGCCTTGAGGTTCTCGGCCGGAATCTGGATCACCGCGACGTCGGTGTCCGGATCGGTGCCGACGAGCCTGGCCTTCAGGGTGCGGCCGTCGCTCAAGGTCACGCCGATGTCGTCGGCGCCCTGCACGACATGGTTGTTGGTCAGCACATAGCCCTTGCCGGCGTCGACGATGACGCCGGAGCCCAGCGACTGCTCGACGCGCTCCTGCGGCATGTTCGGCACGCCGAAGAAGCGGCGGAAGAACGGATCGTCGAGCAGCGGATCGCGTACGCGCGTATGCGTCTTGGACGAGATGTTCACGACGGCCGGCGTCACGCGTTCGATCATCGGCGCCAGTGACGGCAGGGCCTGGCCGTCGACGACCGGCGGCAGCGCGGCCTGCGCCGGCTGATGCGCCGTCGCGAGCAGGCCGGCGGAAACGCCCAGACCGAGGGTGATGGCGGAAACGAGCACGAGTCGGGTCAGCGAGGACATGGGTACTCCCTGCAAGAAGATTCGCGACATTGACCGCGCGCGGGGCTGGCGGTTTCCGGTTGCGGATGACGTATTCAGTCAGGCATGGCAGACGTAAGCAACTGCAAACTCCGTTGTCGCCATGCCGTTGGCATGACCTTCTTCACGTTCTTGCGATTGACACCGGGGGAGGCCGGGCGTAGGTTAGCCGCCGCTCGCAATCACAAGATGTTGTGCCTGACCACCGGGGGGTAGCCCCAAAACTTGGGGTCAATCAGGCAGGCTGTGGCGGTCCCTGTACCGTTCGCGGCCTTGGCGCAGCAGTCCGGCCATGGCGACCGGACCGTTCGCGACCGCACGGGAGTACGAGCGTCCAGACCGACTACGTTCGGCCGACAAAAGGGACTCGGGAGGACGAGAGCAGATATGAGTACGGTGCGCCTTGAAGACCTCGCGCGCGGCGCCGCCGCGATTCCGCTACAGCCTGCCTCGCAGGACATCTGGGACAAGAAATACCGCCTCAAGACCAAGCAGGGCGAGCCGGTAGACCTGTCGATAGACCACAGCTACCAGCGCATCGCCCGCGCGCTGTCCGAAGTGGAAGCCACGCCGGACAAGCAGCAGTACTGGAACGACCGCTTCCTCTGGGCGCTGCGCCACGGCGCGATTCCGGCCGGCCGCATCACGTCCAACGCCGGTGCGCTGGAACACAAGCCGGCGACCTCGACGATCAACTGCACGGTGTCGGGCACCATCGAGGACTCGATGGACGGCATCCTGCAGAAGGTGCACGAGGCCGGCCTGACCCTGAAGGCCGGCTGCGGCATCGGCTACGAGTTCTCGACCCTGCGTCCGCGCGGCGCCTATGTTTCCGGCGCCGGTGCGTACACGTCCGGCCCTATGTCCTTCATGGACATCTACGACAAGATGTGTTTCACCGTGTCTTCGGCCGGCGGCCGGCGCGGAGCGCAGATGGGCACGTTCGACGTGAGCCATCCGGACGTCAAGGATTTCATCCGCGCCAAGCGCGAAGACGGCCGCCTGCGCCAGTTCAACCTGAGCCTGCTGATCACCGACGACTTCATGAGCGCCGTGCATTCCGACGGCGACTGGCCGCTGGTGTTCCCGATCAACATCAAGGAACGCGACGAGGTCGACCTGACCGACCCGGCCGCGGTGGTCTGGCGCGAGTGGCCGACGACGGCCAACTACGTCGCGCGCGACGACGGCCTGGTCGCCTGCAAGATCTACGGCCACATCCGCGCGCGTCATCTCTGGGACATGATCATGGTCTCGACGTATGACTACGCCGAGCCGGGCTTCATCCTGATCGACCGCGTCAACGAGATGAACAACAACTGGTGGTGCGAGAACATCCGCGCGACCAATCCCTGCGGCGAGCAGCCGCTGCCGCCGTACGGTTCCTGCCTGCTCGGCTCGATCAACCTGACCGTGTTCGTGCGCGACCCGTTCGGTCCGAAGGCGCGGTTCGACTGGGACGAATACAAGGAAGTCGTGCGCGTGTTCACGCGCATGCTCGACAACGTGGTCGAAATCAACGGCCTGCCGCTCCCGCAGCAGCGCGAGGAAATCCTGTCCAAGCGCCGCCACGGCATGGGCTATCTCGGCCTGGGTTCGACCCTGACCATGCTCAAGCTGCGCTACGGCTCCAGGGAAGCCTGCGCGTTCACCGAGGAAGTCAGCCGCGAAATGGCGCTGGCCGGCTGGGAAGTCGGTCTGGCCCTGGCCCAGGAAAAGGGACCGGCGCCGGTGCTGGCGCGCGACTACGAGGTCACCGCCGCCATGCTGCGCTGCCGTCCGGAAATGGAGCGCGACGGCTGGAAGGTCGGCGACAGCATTCCGGGCCGCGTGCTGCATGCCCACTACAGCCGCTACATGCAGCGCATCGCGACGGTCGCCCCGGCCCTGGTCAACGCGCTGGCCGAGCACGGCTCGCGCTTTACTCACCATTCCTCGATCGCGCCGACCGGCACGATCTCGCTGTCGCTGGCCAACAACGCCTCCAACGGCATCGAGCCGTCGTTCGCCCACCACTATTCGCGCAACGTGATCCGCGAAGGCAAGAAGACCAAGGAAAAGGTCGAGGTGTTCAGCTTCGAGCTGCTGGCCTACCGCGAGCTCATCAACGCCAAGGCCATGCCGCTGTCGGACAAGCCCGAGGAAAAGCTGCCGGACTACTTCGTCTCGGCCGACGACATCACGCCGACCGAACACGTCGACATCCAGGCGGCGGCGCAGAAATGGATCGACTCGTCGATCTCCAAGACAGCCAACGTGCCGACCGACTACCCGTACGAAGACTTCAAGAACATCTACACCTACGCCCACGCACAGGGGCTCAAGGGCTGCACCACGTTCCGCTTCAACCCGGCCGCCTTCCAGGGCGTGCTGGTCAAGGAAGCGGACCTGGAGAACACCATCTACCGCTTCGAGCTCGATGACGGCAGCATCGTCGAGGTCAAGGGCAACGAGCAGATCGAGTACGACGGCGAGACCCACACGGCCGCCAATCTGTTCGATGCGCTCAAAGAGGGTTACTACGGCAAGTTTTGAGCGGGCGCGGAATGGAGTAATGTCCACACCGCAACACCCCGATCATCTGACCACAACCCGTACGAGGAGCTGGAGGGTTCTATGCACACCGTAGGTGAAGCTGTAAGCAATGCGATCGAAGCGGTCAAAGAGACCGCGCAGAACGTCGCCGAAGCCGTGGCCGAGAAGACCGAGGCCGCTGTCGCCACGGTCAGCGCGGCTGCTTCGGACGCAAAGGAAGCCGTGACCAAGCGTGCCAAGGCCGCGGTGAAGAAGGTCAAGGAAGTGAGGGAAGCCGCCCAGGAAACGGTGAAGACTGCCGTCGCCAAGGCCAGGAAGGCGGTCAGCAAGGCCAAGCCGGCGGCGAAGAAGGCGGCCAAGAAGGTCGCGAAGAAAGTCGCTGCGGTGAAGAAGGCCGCGACCAAGAAGGCGGCTCCGGCCAAGAAGGCGGCCGCCAAGAAGGCACCGGCGAAGAAGCCGGCCGCCAAGAAGGTCGCGAAGAAGGCGGCCGTGAAGAAGGCGCCGGCCCGCAAGGCGGCAGGCAAGAAGGCGCCGGCCAGGAAGGTCGCCGCGAAGAAGGTCGCCAAGAAGGTCGCGACGAAGAAGGCCCCGGCCAGGAAGGCCGCCAAGAAGGCAGCCAAGCGCCGCTGAGCAACCCAGGCTTCCGTCCGCACCAACCCTGGATAAGGGGCCGGACGGAAGTGATGCCGCGGTGGCGAGGCTGCGTCGCGGCATTTACTGGCGGTGTGAAAGTGTGCGGCCCGGCGGTCCGTGCAGCGCTCAGGCGCTTCGGCCGCCCCGGCCTTGCCGCTTCCGCATCACGCAAGACCCACTGCCAAGTACGCGCGACAACGCGCCACAGCCTTGTTTCCACTCCGCGTCGGTAACCCGGCGCGGAGACCCTTTCGACGCCGCCCGCGGCGCCGCAAGCCTCGTTCGCCCGGACGCCGCGATGCGCGCCGGCAGCTCCGCCCGGCCGGAGCGTTCCGCATCGCCGCCGCCGCGCTTCGCTTCCGGCGCGGCACCAGCGCAAGCCCGGAGCGGTGCGAGCAGCAGCGGAATTGCGTCATGACGATCAAGATCGGCAAGAAGATCAAGGGCTACAGCGTCGAGAAGCCGAACGACAAGGCGGCTCAGGTCAGTACCGTGCTGGCACCCGTCGCCGCGGCAGAGCCGCCGATGGCCGAAGTCATCCAGATGCACGAGAAGGTCGAGCGCCCCGACACCCTGATCGGCGCCACCTACAAGATCAAGTCGCCGCTGTTCGAGCATGCGCTGTACGTGACGATCAACGACATCGTGCTGAACCAGGGTACGCCGCACGAGTCGCGCCGGCCGTTCGAGATCTTCATCAACTCCAAGAACATGGACCACTTCCAGTGGATCGTGGCGCTGACGCGGATCATGTCGGCCGTGTTCCGCAAGGGCGGCGACGTGACCTTCCTCGTCGAGGAGCTCAAGGCCGTGTTCGATCCGCGCGGCGGCTACTTCAAGGCCGGCGGCGTCTACATGCCGTCGATCGTGGCCGAGCTCGGCGCCGTCATCGAACAGCACATGAAGATGATCGGCCTGATCCACGATCCGGAACTCAGCCCCGAGCAGCGCGCACTGATCGCCGAGAAGCGCGCGGCCTACGAGCAGGGCGCAAAAAAAAAGCCTGAGGTAGGCGCCGACACGCGTCCGGCCGAGACTTCCGCCGGCCCGGCCGCCGCCGGCACGCGCGATTCCGCGGCGTCCTCCGGCGCGTTTCCGCCCGGCGCTACCCTGTGCCAGAAGTGCAACGTCGCCGCGACGATCCTCATGGACGGCTGCGCGACCTGCCTGAATTGCGGCTATTCCAAGTGCGGCTGAGCCGCCTGGCCTGGCATTCGGGCGTGCATGCCGGCGATATCGCCTGAGGGTGTGCAAGCCGACACCGCAGACAATGCGGGCGCTGTGAACGGATAGCTGCACGGGGCTCTGCGGAGCCCCGTTTCGTTTCGGCCGCAGTCCCGTTTCGTCGTGGTTGCGTCCGCCTGCGCGGCTCCGCCGCGTGTGGCGCATCGGAAAGCAAAGGCCGGCGACCGTCGAGCGCTCTGTCCCGACAGGAGGCCGCTCGTCTTGCCGGTTGTGCCGTGGGCCGTCCGGGGCGGCGACGTCGAGCTGCCTCCTGTTTCGGGCACCTCGCCAATCGGCGAATTTTGCCAGTTGCATATCGTTTTTCGATATGGTTAATATCGTCTCACGATATGCCAGTGGACACTTCGCCATGAATGCTCCCTCCGATGCCGTGACCCTGTCGCGTCCTCTGCTGCACGGTCTGATCGTCCTCAACCTGCTCTACGCGCTTGGACTGCTCGTGCTGTTCGTCGCCGGCCTGCTTGCCGAGGACTGGGTTTTCAATGCGCTCGGCGTGCGGTCCGGCGAGCACCGTCCGCGTCTGGTCCTGGGCATGCGTGCGATGGTGATCGTTGGTCTGGTCGCCGCAGGCGTCGTCGATCGCGTGCTGCGGCAGCTGGCGGCGATCGTCGACACCGTGCGTGCCGGCGATCCGTTCGTCGCGAGCAATGCCCGCCGTCTTCAGCTCATCGCGTGGTGGGTGTTCGCCGGCGAGATCCTGCGGCTCGTGATCGGCGCAATCGCCTGGGCCGCGACCACGAAAGCCCAGGCGCTCGACGTCCACGTGGGCTTCTCGTTCGCGCCGTGGCTGGCGGTGCTGCTGTTGTTCGTGCTCGCCCGCGTCTTCGCCGAGGGCGCGCGCATGCGCGCCGATCTCGAAGGCACGGTCTGAAATGGCCATCGTCGTCCGTCTCGACGAGCGGTTGCACGAGCGCCGCATGACGTTGACCGAGCTGTCCGCCCGCATCGGCATCACCGTTGCCAATCTGTCGATCCTGAAGACCGGCAAGGCGAAGGCCATGCGCTTCTCCACACTCGAATCGATCTGTGCCGTGCTCGAGTGCCAGCCCGGCGACCTGCTCGTATTCGATCCTTCGCTTCCACCCGAGGAGTGAGCAATGCCTGCATTCGCCGGTTTTTTCGCTTCCGATCCGGCTCGCCGGGAAGGCGTGCGCCCCGTGCAGATCTGGGGCCTGCGGCTGTTCTATCTGCTGATGCTGCTGTTCGTCGTACCCGACGCCTGGGAAGCCTTGTTGCGCCACGAAGGTCCCTGGGACCCCGTCCGCGCCGTCGCTTTCTGCGTCTGGGCCACGTATCCGGCGCTCGCGCTGTTCGGACTCGCGCGCCCGCTGCGCTGGCTGCCGCTGATGGTGTTCACGATCGGCTACAAGACGCTCTGGCTGGCCTTCGTCGCCTGGCCGCTGTGGCGCGCCGGGACATTGGCCGGTTCCAACGCGGAAGAAATGACTTACGTGTTCGCGATCGTGCCGCTGCTGGCGGCGGTCGTGCCGTGGGGCTATGTATGGCGTGAGTACGTCGCGCCGCCGCGGCGCGCGGCAGCAGGTTGAACGGTTCGGCGTTTCGCGCCGCCGCGGCCGAAGCCGGCGGCGGCGCGCTTGCGGCGCTCAGTTCGGTACCGGTGCCGATACTTCCCTGACCACCTTCGCGGTTTCCTTGTCCTTGCCCGCCAGCGCGATGTCGGCCAGCGCGACGATGCCGGTCAGCTTGCCGTCGCCGTCGACGACGGGTACGCGGCGTATGCGCGCGTTTTCCATCAAGGTCACGCAGTCGCGCAGGCTGCTGTCCATTTGTACAGTCCGCACCGGCGCACTCATCGCGTCGCCGGCCGTGACCGTGCCGTCGCCGCCGTTGGCGACGACGCGCAGGCAAATGTCGCGATCGGTCACGACGCCGACCGGTCTGCCCTGGTCGTCGACGATCGGAATCTCGCCGCAGTCGTTGTCCAGCATCAGGCGCGCCACGTCGCGCACCGGCGTGCTCGCATCGCATGCCGCCGGGTTCGGCGTCATCACCGTGCTTACGTTGGCCATGTCTACCTCCTTCCTTGCTGCGTCGTCCGAAACGGGTCGCCATGCTCGCGTCGCCGCGGTTGCAGTCCCGTGAACGCGGCGACGGCGCTTCCTCACCGCGTCGCAACGCGCATCGTGCGAGCACTGCTCCGCCGGAACGCTCGGAGTTTCAGTTCAGAGCACCGGTGGAAGGCTCAGCTGCGGGAGATCTCGTCTTCGGCGCTGAGCCTTCTCATTGCCGGTGCTTCGCGCGCAGCGGCGCGCTAGCTCCGCTTTGCCCGCGCTCAACCGCCGCACGCCCGGTTTGCCAGGCTCATCGGGGGCTACCGCTGCGCGCTTGTTTGCGTCGCCTGCGGCCCCATCTGGGCGGCCATGGACATTCCTGTTTTCGATACCGACCGAGATCGCGAAGATGCATCGGCCGGCGCCGACGAAGTCTCGGCGCTGGACGCCTACTCGCGCGTGGTCACCGGCATCTACGACGCGGCCAATCCGGCCGTGGTCGCCATCGAAGTCGGCCGCGAGCGCGAAGGGCCGGCCATGGGGGCCGGTTCGGGCTTCCTGTTCACGTCCGACGGCCTGATCCTGACGAACTCCCACGTCGTACGCGGCGCGCGCCGCGTGACCGTGCAGACGACCGGCGGCGGCAGGCATGAGGCCGCCGTGCTCGGCGACGATCCGCATACCGATCTGGCGCTGCTCAAGATCGCCGCGGCGTCCGCGCTGCCGAGCCTGACCCTCGGCTCGGCGGGAACCTTGCACGTCGGCCAGCTCGTGGTCGCGATCGGCAATCCCATGGGATTTGCCTCGACCGTGACCGCGGGCGTGGTCAGCGCGCTCGGGCGCAGTCTGCGCGCGACGACCGGCCGGCTCATCGACGATGTCATCCAGACCGACGCCGCGCTCAATCCCGGCAATTCCGGCGGGCCGCTGCTCGATGCCCGGGGCCGGGTCGTCGGCGTCAATACGGCGATCATCGCCGGTGCGCAGGGCATCTGTTTCGCGACGTCGATAGATTCGGTGCAGCGCGTCGTGCTGCAGTTGCTGCAGCACGGCCGCGTGCGTCGCGCGAGCCTGGGTCTGGCCGGCCAGAACGCGCATTTGCCGCAGCGTTACCTGCGGCATTTCCAGCTCGAACAGAGCGGTGCCGTGCGCGTGATGGAGATCATCGCGGGCGGGCCGGCCGATCGCGCCGGCTTGCGGGTCGGCGATCTGATCGTGGGTTTCGCCGGCAGTCCCTGCGGCAGCATCGACGACCTGCACCGGCTGCTCGATCTGGAACGCATCGACCGGGACTGCACGCTGTCGGTGCTGCGCCACGATCGCGAAGTCGCGCTGACCGTGCGGCCGACGGAACTGACCGACTAGTTTCGTCGCATCGCTCGTCCCGGAGCTGGTTCGCAGCGCCGCGTGATGCGGCGCCGCCCGCTCGTTTCCGGCGCGTCAGATGCCGTCGCGCAGCTGCGCTTCGATCGCGAGGTTTTCCAGGTCGCGGCCCATGGATGCCGCGGCGACGAGCCGGCCGCCGCGGAAATAGCGCGCGGTGAAGTCGCGCGCCGGCAGGTCGCCGTCGATGCGCACGTCGTCCCAGCGCCCGGCATGGCCGCAGTAGCGCAGATCGACGCCCTGGTGATGGGTCCAGAAGAACGGCACTTCGGCATAGCGCTGGCCGGCGCCCAGCAGATTGGCCGCGGCGACCTGGCCCTGGCGCTGCGCATGTACCCAATGCTCGACGCGGGCGGTTTCGCCGGCCAGCGGATAGCGCGCGACGTCGCCGGCGGCGTAATGGTCCGGCAGCGAGGTCTGCAGGGTGGCGTCGACGAGAATGCCGTCGTCGATCGCGAGTCCGGCCTGCGCCGCGAGCGCGGTGCGCGGCGTCACGCCGGTGCCGACGACGACGAGGCCGGCGGGAATGGCACGGCCGTCGGCCAGCGCCAGCGACCGGCCGTCGAATCCGGCCGGCGTCGCGCCCATGTGGAACTGCACGCCCTGCGCCGCATGCAGCGCAGCGAGGAAGCCGCCGAGTTCGGCGCCGAGCACGCGTTCCATCGGCACTTTGCCGGGCGCCACCACGTGTACATCGAGACCGCGCGCGCGCAATGCGCCGGCCGCTTCCAGACCGATGAAGCCGGCACCGATCAGCACGACCGAGCGCGCCTCGCCGCTCGCGGCGATCACGGCGCGCGCATCGGCCAGGGTGCGCAGAGTGAAGACGTGTGGATGGTCCAGGCCCGGCAGATCCAGGCGCCGCGGTTCGGCGCCGGTGGCCAGCAGCAATGCATCGTAAGCGTAGCGTGCGCCGTTGCGCGCATGCACCTCGCGCGCTGGGCTGTCGATGCCGATCACCTCGCAGTCCAGCTGCAGGTCTATCCGGCGTTCCGCATAGAACGCGTCGCCCTGCAGCGGAATCCAGTCCTCGGGCGCGGTGCCGGCGAGATAGTCCTTGGACAGGTTCGGTCGGTCGTAGGGCGCGCTCGCGTCGGCGCTGAGCATCGTCAGCGATCCCGCATGACCGAGTTCGCGCAAGCGCCCGGCCGCGGCGAATCCGGCGGCGCCGCCGCCGACGATGACGATGCGTTCGCGCGGGCGCCGTGGTCGCGGCGCCGGCGGCCGCGTCGGCGTGGTCTTGGCGCGCACGAACACGCGCTCGCCGGCGACCTCGACCTGCCAGCAGGCCAGCGCGGCGAAGGCCGGTGCCTTCAGCGCCGCGCCGCTGCGCAGGCTGAAGCAGGCGTGATGCCAGGGGCAGCGGATTTCCTCGCCCACGACGAGACCCTGCGCCAGCGGCGCGCCGTAGTGCGTGCAGCTGCCGCTGACCGCGGCGAAGCCGTCGTCGAGCCGTGTCAGCAATACGGCTTCGCCGGCCACATGTCCGGCCAGCACGCCATTCGTCGGTACGTCGCTCAGGGCTACGCCGGCCGCCAGGTCGGGGCCGGGCGGCAGTGCATCGGTATGCGCCATTGTGGAATCCTCCGGAATGCCGTCGGGCCGGCTTATCTTGCGCGTTTGCTCCGACGGATGCATGAGACGGCGCGAGGTTCCCGCCTGACCGTGCCTGCAGTGGCGGGAACCTCGCGCGCCGTGCCGCATCTGCGCGCTCATGTCCTTGAGGAGCGCCGCCATGTTCGACACGACCCTGCCACTGCCGCCCGTCCGTCCCGCGGCCGCACCGATCGCCCAACACGCCTCGCCGCGCCCGTCACGTGCGGAGGCCGAGGCTGCCGTGCGCACGCTGATTGGCTGGGCCGGCGACTCGCCGTCCCGCGAAGGCCTGCGCGATACACCGGCCCGCGTGCTGCGCGCCTATGAGGAATGGTTCGGCGGCTATGCGCTCGACCCGCTGCAGCTGCTCGCGCGCGACTTCGACGGCGCCGGCTACGACGACCTCGTGCTGCTGCGCGACATCCCGTTGCGTTCGGTCTGCGAACACCACATGGCGCCGATCCGCGGCGTCGCCCATGTCGCCTATCTGCCGGGCACGCGCGTGGTCGGCATCTCCAAGCTCGCGCGCCTCGTCGACGCCTATGCGCGGCGCCTGCAGATCCAGGAGCGGCTGACCGGCGAAATCGCCGATGCCTTGCAGCAGGCGCTGCAGCCGCGCGGCGTGGTCGTGGTGCTGCGTGCCACGCACGACTGCATCGCTTCACGCGGCATCGGCCTGCACGGGGTGAATCTGGTCACCCGCCGGCTGCTCGGCGAATTCAGCCGCGAACCCTGGCGCAGCGACATTCTTGCGGCACTCGCCGCCTGAGCGGGAACCTTGCGCGCACTGCTGCATCCGTCAGGGCAAAGGAGATTCGAGATGACCGCAAGCGCTACCTCGCGCACCGTCGACTACGCTGCGCTGGACGATCCCGCGCTGACCCTGCTGCTGCAGCGCGGCGACCGCACCGCGTTCCGCGAACTCATGCAGCGCAGCAACCGGCGCCTGTTCCGCGTCGCGCGCGGCGTGCTCGGCAGCGACGGCGAAGCCGAGGACGTGGTGCAGGAGGCCTATATGGAGGCCTATGCGAACCTCGCGACGTTCCGCGGCGAAGCCTCGCTGCTGACCTGGCTCACGCGCATCGTGCTGAACGCGTCCTACGGCCGCCTGCGCTGCCGGCGCAGCCTCGTGGAGGTCGAACAGATCGAAGCCGCGCAGCTCGATCCGGGGCGCATCGTCGCGTTTCCGGGCGCCGCCGCCGATCCGGCCGCCGCGGTCGCGCGGGAACAGATCCGCCGCCTGATCGAGAAAGCCGTCGACGCGCTGCCCGAACCGTTCCGCGTCGTGTTCGTACTGCGCGAGATCGAGGGCTGTACGGTCGAGGAAACCGCGACCGCGCTGAGCCTGCGCGCCGAAACCGTCAAGACGCGGCTGCACCGCGCGCGCCGGCAACTGCACGCGGCGCTCAGCGACACGCTGGCGACGACTCTGAATGACGCATTTCCGTTTCTGGGCGCGCGCTGCGAGCGCATGACCGAGGCGGTGATGCAGCGCCTTGCCTCGCTGCCGCCCGGTAGCGACTGAAACCCCGCGGCCGATCCGGCCGCTCACTGCGGAGAAGATCATGCTGAAAATCGCCCTGCTGATATTTGCGATCGGCGCCGTCGGCGGCCTCGCGCTCGCCGCCAGCGTGCTGCGCGGACGCATCGCGCCCTGGGCGCTGTCCGCGGCACACGCGGCGCTGGGCGCCTCGGGTATCGTGCTGCTGCTGTTCGTCGTGCTGCAGGGCGCTGCGCCCGGCCGTGTCGTCGCGGCGCTGGCGCTGTTCGTCGTTGCGGCGCTCGGCGGGTTCTATCTCGCGTCGCTGCACTGGCGCGGCGCGATCGCGCCGAAGGCCATCGTGTTCGTGCATGCCGGCGTCGCAGTCACTGGCTTCCTGACCCTGCTCAGCGCAGTGCTCGGGCTATGAGCCATCCGCTGCATCCGGCGCTGGTGCATTTCCCGATCGCGAGCTGGTCGCTGGCCACGGCGGCCGATCTGCTCGGTCTCGTGACCGGCGCCCCGGCCTGGCAGTTCGCCGGTCTGCTGCATGCAATCGGCAGCGTGAGCGCGCTGGCGGCGATGGCCGCCGGCTTCGTCGATCTGCTCGCGCTGCCGCCGGAGCACGCGGCCACGCGCGATGCGCAGCGCCATCTGCTCTGGGTCAGCGGGGCCTGGAGCGCGTACGCAGCCAGTCTGCTGCTGCGTCTGGACGGTCTTTCGCTGCGCACGCCGGGCGCGGCGGCGCTCGCGCTCAGTATCGTCGGTTTCGCCGCGCTGGCCGTGGCCGGCTGGTTCGGCGGCCGTCTCGTCTACGCGCACGGCGTGCGCGTGCGCTGAGCGCCGGCGGCGCGGGTCAGCCCGCGTGCGGCGCCGGCGGGTCGTCGAGAAAGTCGGCGTTCGGCACGAAGAACAGGCCGCCGGTCACGGCGCGGCTGAAATCCAGCAGCCGGTCGTAGTTGCCGGCCGGGCGGCCGACGAACATGTTCTGCAGCATCTGCTCGATGGTCCGCGGCGAGCGCGAGTAGCCGATGAAGCAAGTGCCGAACCCGGCCTGGCCGGCGCGGCCGAACGGCATGTTCTCGCGCAGGATCTTCACCTCCTTGCCGTTCTCTTCGATCGTCGTCAGCGCGTTGTGCGCGTAGCTCGGCTTGACCGTATCGTCGAGTCCGATGTCCGACAGCTTGCGCCGGCCGACGATGCGCTCCTGGGTCTCGGTCGGCAGCGCGTTCCATCCGCGCAGGTCGTGCAGGTATTTCTGCACGATCACGTAGCTGCCGCCGGCGAACGCGGCGTCCTCCGCGCCGATCAGCACCGCGTCGGCGGCGAGCTGGCCGACCGGGTTCTCGGTGCCGTCGACGAAGCCGAGCAGATCGCGTGCGTCGAAATAGCGGAAGCCGTGCACTTCGTCGGCGGCGGATACCTGATCGCCGAGGCGTACCATGATGCGGCTCGCGAGCTCGAAGCACAGGTCCATGCGCTCGGCGCGGATGTGGAACAGCAGGTCGCCCGGCGTCGCCGGCGCATGCCGCGCGTCGGCGCGAATTTCCCGGAACGGATGCAGTTCGGCCGGCCGCGGCGGACCGAACAGGCGATCCCAGGCATCGGCGCCGGAACCGAGCACGCAGCAAAGCCCGTCCTGCGGATCGCGGAAACCGACGCTGCGCACGAGTGCGGCGAGGTCGGCTGCCAGGTCGCGCACGGCGGCACCGTCGGCGTCCGCCTGCAGGCACAGCACGAGGCAGATCGCCGCGCGCGTCAGCGGCGAGACCACGGGTTGCGGAACAGGGCCGGTAGCGGGCATCGCGAAATCCCGGGTGGGGCGACGGCCCGACGGCGGCGCTCGCAATAACGCCACCGTCTGTCGCGACGGCGCTCAGGCCGGCTGTGCCGCGGCAGCGGGTCGTGGCCGCAGCGGCGGAAACGCGAGCGCCATCGCCGCGGCCGCCACGCCGACCAGGCACGAGCCGATGAACAGCCAGCCGTAGCCGCCCCAGGTGTCGAACAGCCAGCCGCCGGCCAGCGGACCGAACGCCATGCCGAGGCTCGACAGCATCATCGCCGCGCCGAGCACCGTACCCAGCGCGCGCGGCCCGAAGTAGTCGCGCGCGAGCACGGCGTACAACGGCATGACGCCGCCGTAGGCCGTGCCGAAGACCAGGGCCAGCAGATAGAAGTCGCGCAATTCTCTCGCGAACAGATAGCCGGCGATCGCGAGTGCCTGCAGCAGCAGGCCCGCGACGATGACGTGCTTGACGCCGAGCCGGTCGGCCAGCGCGCCGAGCAGCAGCCGCCCGGCCAGTCCGGCCAGGCCTTCGACGCTGTAGATGCTGACCGCGGCCATCGGTCCGATGCCGCAGACGATCGCGTAGCTGACCATATGGAAGATCGGCCCCGAATGCGCCGCGCAGCAGGCGAAAAAAGTCAGGCCGAGCACGAGGAATTCGCGCGAGCCCAGCGCCTGCCTGGCCGTCATGCCGGCGATGGCGAGCGGTGTGTCGGCCGCCGTTGCCGTTGCGGCAACGGCCGGCGGCGCGCGGCGCAGCAGCAGTGCGACCGGCAGCAGCAGCCAGGTGCCCAGGCCGATGAGCAGCATCGCCGTGCGCCATTCGCAGGCGTCGATGAGCCAGCGCGCCAGCGGCGAGATCGTCATCGGCGCGACGCCCATGCCGGCGGAAACCAGCGCTACGGCCAGCGCGCGATGACGATCGAACCAGGCCGTGGTCAGCGCCATCAGCGGCGCGAAGAACGCGCTGGCGGCCAGACCGACGAGCACGCCGTAGACCAGCTGGAACTGCGTCAGGGTGGCCGCGCGGCTGGCCAGGGTCAGCGCGAGGCCGAGCAGCACGACGCCCGTTGCGACCACGGGCCGCGCGCCGTAGCGGTCGCTGGCGGCGCCCCAGACCAGCGCGCCGGCACCCATGAACAGGAAGTTCAAGGTCATCGCGCTGGAAATGCCGGTGCGCGACCAGCCGGTCGACGTCGCGATCGGCGCGAGAAAGACGGCCAGCGAGAACATTGCGCCGAGCGCGACGCAGCCGAGCAGGGCGCCGACCGCGACGATGATCCAGCGGTAGGGCAGTGTCATCGCGCGTCTCCGTGCCGGCCGGGTCGCTGTGCCGACGGCTGCCGGCGCTCGTTCGTCGGTCGTGTCTGCCGCATCGCCGCGCTCATCGCTTCGTCTCCGCCGTCCTTTCCTGGCACGGCGACGAATGAGCGCCGGCGAAATCGACAGGCCGCGGTGGCGGCGGGGTCAGGCCGGGCTCGTTCGTAGGTGTTGGAAGTGCGCGCGAACACGGAGCCGCGAGCCGGGGCTGCCGCTGCATCGGTTTCGGCGGTGCCGAAATCCGGAGACGGCACGCTTGCCGCGCCCATGGCGCCCATGGTGCCGATGTGGCCGTCTCCGCGCCTGCGCATGCCGGCGATGCCGCGACGGCGACCGCGGCGTCAGGCGATCTTCCGCGTCACATAAGCCATCGTGCGATACGGCATGGCGACGCGGCCGCGGCCGGCCAACTCCGGTTCGGCGGCGATCAGCGCGCGGATGCGCTGCGCGAGTTCCTCGCGCGCCGGCGCCGGCTGCGCGGCGATGAAACTGGTCGACAGCAGCCGGCCGACGATCACGGTCTCCGGTTCGGCGGCGATCAGCGCGCGGATGCGCTGCGCGAGTTCCTCGCGCGCCGGCGCGGGCTGCGCGGCGATGAAACTGGTCGACAGCAGCCGGCCGACGATCACGGTTTCCGCCGGTCCTTCGTGAGCGTGAGCGAATTCGCTGTGCTGCAGCGGTCCGAAGCCGTCGGCCGGGAACACCCGGCGCCAGGCGTCGTCGGCCTGCCGCGGCGTATCGCCCGCGTAGCCGCGAACCAGGTCGGCCAGGCGCGCGACCCAGGCCACGCGTTCGTCGCGCACGTTCCAGACCAGACCAAGCCGGCCGCCGGGCCGCAGCACGCGGCGGATCTCGGCCAGTGCGGCGGCAGTCGCGAACCAGTGGAACGCCGTCGCGCAGACCACGGCATCGACGCTCGTGTCGGCCAGCGGCATCGCCTCGGCCGTGCCGTCGAGGATGGCGAGCTGCGGAAAGTCCGCGGCGAACTGCGCGCGCATGCCGGCGACCGGCTCGATCGCGACGATGTCGGCGCCGGTCGCGAGCAGGCTCGGCATGAACTTGCCGGTGCCGGCGCCCAGATCGACGACGCGCCGTTGCGGCGCCAGCCCGAGCGCTTCGCGCAGCCAGTCGACGATGGCCGGCGGATAGTCGGGCCGGCCGCGCGCATAGGTGGCCGCGCCCTGGTCGAAGCCGGTCGCAGCGGAAGGATGCAGCGGCGTGGTCATGGCGCAGGCTCCGGCGATACGGACCGCTGCAGCCTGCCCGGAGCGGCGCGGCGTTGCCAGTGCGGCGAAGCGCGGGCGCTGCGGTTCATGCGGAAGCGAAAGCCGCGGCTGCGGCCAGCGGCAACCTGCCGCCTGCGAATCTTGTCGTGCCGCTGCCGGCCCGCGCCTGTTCGGTTCCGGCTGCGTCCACGGTTCTCCGCAGATGCCGCTGCGCCGGCGTTGCGGACGCCGGCGCGATCCGCGGCCGGTATAACCTGGGCTGGAGTGTCGACGAGCGAAGCCATGCAACCTGACCTGTCGTATCGGATCCCGCATTCGCACGGTACGCGGTCGCGCGCCGTGCCGCGCGCGCGACCGCGTATCGGCGTCGCGCCGTGCCGCGCCATGGGCGCTGCGCCGCCGCCGGCCTGCAATCGTGCGTCCTGGGTCTAGCGCATGCCGGTTCCCCTGCTTGCGTTGAACCGCGTCGCCGCGGCCGCGCGGCCGCTCGTCGACGCGGCGCAGCTGCCGCCGGCGCTGCGTGCGCGCCTGGCCGAGCTCGCGCTGCGCGCGCCGCCCGGCGACGACGAATCGCGCTGGCGGCCGCTGCAGATCGGCGCGCGGCGCTGGCTCTGCGCGCAGCCGATCACGTTCACGCCGTACGCCTCGGCACAGCCTTGCTCGGCGCGCTGCGGTTTCTGTTCGGAGAATCTGCGTCATGCCGCGGCGGCCGCGCCCGCAGCGACCTTGCGGCCCGCTGCCGACTATTTCGACGGACTGGCGCGTGCGCTGGAACTGCTGCGCGGCCTGCCGCTGTCCTGGTCGCTGTCAGGCCTGGAAAACACCGACGATGCCGACTGGCTGCTGCGCCTGCTCGCGGTGCTGAGCGCGGCCGAACGCGCCGGGCAGCCGGTGGAACAGCGCGTGCTGTACAGCAACGGCGCCGGACTCGCCGCGGCGCGCGGCGAGGAATTGCTGCAAGCGCTCGGCGATTTCGGCCTGAGCCGCGTCGAGCTGTCGCGGCATCATTTCGACGCCGCGCGCAATCAGGCGCTGATGCGCTTCCGCGACGGTGTCGCCGTGCGCGACGAAGCCGTCTTCGCACGCACGGTGCGGGCCGTGGCGGCGCGCGTGCCGGTCATGCTGGTCTGTCTGCTGCAGCGCGACGGCATCGCGACGGCGGCGGATCTCGGCGCATATCTCGACGCGGCGGCGAATCTGGGGGTCACCGGCGTGATCTTCCGCGAGCTCGCGCAGATCGGGCCGGACTATCGCGTCAACGCGACCGCGCGGCTGATCGCGCAGCAGCGCGTGCGGATGGACGCGACGCTCGACGCGGTGTTCGCCGATGCGGCGCTGGCCGCGGCGCTGCAGCCGCTGCGCCTGACCGAAGGCTATTACTTCTGGAACCTGGTCTGCCGCTGGCGCGATCGCCTCGACATCGTATTCGAGGCGGCCGACTACACGGCCATGCACGCGCGCCACGATTCGGGCCGGCTGTACAAGCTCGTCTGGTTCGCCAACGGCGAACTGTGCGGCGGCTGGGAGCCCGGCCGTCGCGTGATCTGGAGCGCATCGGGTGGATAGCAACAGCTGGCTGCTGCTGGAGCACGAAGATCCGCGTCATCGCCTTCCGGCGGCGTTGCGCGCGCGCGACCCGTTCGGTGCCCGCGACATCGGCTGGGTCGAGCAGATGCGCCCGTTCGTGCGTCATTTCTGCATGCCCGGCGGGTTCGTGCTCGATCCGTTCGCCGGCTTCGGCACGACCCTGCTTGCGGCGCATCTCGAAGGACGCCGCAGCATCGGCATCGAGCTGGATGCGGCGCGCGCCGGACTCGCGCGCGAGCGGCTGCGGCTTGCGCATGCCGACGGCGCGCAGCTGCTGAGCGGCGATCTGCGCAGCCTGCGCGAGCAACTGCCGCCGGTGGATCTGTGCCTGACCAGCCTGCCGTACTTCGGCGCGCCGGCGCCGCCGGACGCGTCGCCGCAGCAGCTCTACGGGCAGACGCAGTACGAGCCGTTTCTCGAGCAGTTGCACGAGATCTTCCGCACGGTGCGGCAGTGCATGAGGCCCGGCGGCCAGGTCGTCGTGATGGCCGAGAATCTGCGTCTGGACGGCCGCTTCGTGCCGCTGGCCTGGGACGCCGCGCGCGTGCTGGCCGGCCTGTTCGTGCTGCGCGAGGAACGCGTGCTGCTGTATCGCCGCGACGCGGCGGAACTGGCGCCGGGTCAATGGCAGAGCAACCGCAGCCACGAATATGCACTGATCGCCGAGGTCCGCCGCGAACCGCTGGACATCGCCGCGGCGCTGGCGCTGTGGCAGGAGATACAGTCGGCCGGCCATCCCGCCCTGTTGCGCGGCAGCCTCGCGCGCTGGCTCGCCGGCGACCGCCGCGTGGTACCGGCGGACATGGATCTGAAAGTCGAGTTCGATCTCGTCGCACTGCCGGCGCTGCTGCAGTTTCTCGTCGAACGCGGCTTCGCGCTGCGCTGCTGGCAGCGTCCATTGAATTGGCCGGCCGATCTGTCGGCGCTGCGCGAGCGCGACTACATCCGCGCCGAACGGCTCGTTTGCTCCGGCGGCCGTCTCGTCGTCGACGTGGGCTGGAGCTGAGGCCGGCGCACGGCGCTCGCGTTACGGCGGCGTGCGGTCGGCCTGCTGCGCCTGGCGGTAGTCCAGGTCGAAATGGCGGCCGAGCTTGTCGAGCAGCTGCAGGTTGAGCGCGTTGCCGGCGTGGCTGCCGGCTGCCGCGGCCACCGCGTCGCGATGGCGGTCGAATGCGCTGCGGTCGCGTTCGAGGAAGGCGATCGTCGCCAGTACATAGTCGTTCCAGCGGAATACGGCGTCGGCGGCTTCCGGCGCCGCCAGCGCCCGCCGCGCCGCGGCGATCGCGGCCGGCCGGTCGTCGTGCTCGGCGCGCATCTGCGCGATGTGCCAATGCACGCTGCGCGGTATCGGATCGTGGCGCGCGGCCCAGGCTTCGAGCAGGTCGCCGGCCTCGCGCATGCAGCCTGCCGCAGCGAGCACGCGGAAGCCGCGGCCCTCGGTCTGGTCGAACTGGTCCACGGGCAGGTCCAGATCGCTGAGCCGGTGTTGCCGGTACAGCGCGGCGCAGTCGGTATCGGTCGCCGACAGTGGCAACAGCAGCAGGGGCAGGGTGGCGAGCATGGCGGTGGCCGGCAGCGACGGTATCGCGATGATGTACGCAAACCGAGCCGGCGACGGATCAGGCCGCGGCCGGTTCGCCGAGCCGTTGCGGCCGGGCGGCGTGTCCGGCGGTCGACGGACCGACGGCGAGTCGAGGCGGTTGCGCATCGGCCCGCCCGCTCCTAGGCTGCGCGGCTGTCGTGTCCGGAGCCTCGCCATGCCTGCCGCCGTTCCCTCGAACACTGCGCCGTCGCCGCGCTGGGCCTGGTCCGTCGCCGTCGTGGCCGCGCTGGCCATCGTGGCGGCGCTGTGGCCGCCGCTGCACGCGTTGCATTACCTCGCCAAGCCCGCGGCGACCCTGCTCGTCGCGCTGCTGGTCTGGCGCGCCGTCGATGCGCAGCCGGCCTACCGCCGCGCCGTGCTCGCCGGCCTGCTGCTGTCGACCCTCGGCGACATCTGGCTGATGCTGCCGCGGGATCTGTTCGTCGCCGGCCTCGTGAGCTTCCTGCTCGCACATCTGGCTTATCTGTATGCATTCACGCGGCTTGCCGCGCTGGCGCCGCTGCGCTGGCCGTTCGCGGCTTATGCGCTGCTCGCGGCCGGCGTGGTGCTGCTGCTCTGGAGCCATCTGCCGGCGCCGCTGCGCGCGCCGGTGCTGGTCTACGTCGCGGCGCTCGCGACGATGGCGGCGCAGGCCGCAGTCGTCGCCGTGCAGCGGATTACGGCCAGCCGGATCGCGGCAGCCATCGGCGGGCTCAGTTTCGTCGTATCGGATGCGCTGCTGGCGATAGACCGCTTTCACACGCCGCTGCCGTATGCGGCGCTGTGGGTACTGGCGAGCTACTGGCTGGCCCAGTTCCTGATCGGACGGTCGGTCTGGCAAAGTCGCGGGTGAGGCAGGAACGGCCCGCTTTCCGTACTCGGGGAGCAGATCCGTGCCGGCGGCGTCAGGCCAGCGACCCCCCCCGGTCGCACCTCCCTGCAGTTGCCCCACTGCAGGGGCCCCGCGCCGGTGCGGATCTGCTGGCGGTGCGACCGTGACGGTCCGGCGCGGTCGGGTGTCAGTACGGTCGGCCTGACGGGTTCAGAGCGGCTGCTGGCCGAAGGTGTCGCAGGCGTTGACGTCGCCGCGCTGGAAACCCTGGCGGAACCAGCGCACGCGCTGGGCCGAGCTGCCGTGGGTGAAGGAGTCGGGCACCACGTAGCCGCGCGCCTGCTTCTGCAGCTTGTCGTCGCCGATCGCCGTGGCTGCGGCCAGGGCCGACTCCACGTCGCCGGCTTCCAGCCACTGCAGCTGGCGCTGCGCCTGGTTGGCCCAGACGCCGGCGAAGCAGTCGGCCTGCAGTTCCTGCCGCACCGACAGGCCGTCGGCGCCTTCCATCGGTGCGCCGCGACGGCGCATGTCTTCGGTCTTGCGCATGACGCCCATGAGGTTCTGCACGTGATGGCCGACCTCGTGCGCGATCACGTAGGCGCGGGCGAAGTCGCCGCTGGCCTTGAAGCGGTTCGACAGTTCGTCGAAGAAGCTCGTGTCGAGATAGACCTGCTGGTCGCCCGGACAGTAGAACGGTCCGACGGCCGAGTTGGCCATGCCGCAGGCGGAATTCACGCCGCCCTGGAACAGCACGAGACGCGGCTGTTTGTACTGGCCGCCGGCCGCGCGGTAGATCTGGCTCCAGACGTCTTCGGTGCTGCCGAGCACGGCGCGCACGAATTCGTTGGTCTGGGTCGCTTCGGGCGCGCGCTCGGTCTGCGCCTGCGGCGCCGGGCCGCCGTCGCCCTGGCTGAGCAGCGAGAGGATTTCCAGCGGGTTCTTGCCCAGCGCCCAGCTGATCAGGAAGACGATGATGATGCCGCCGATGCCCAGTCCCGGACCGCCGCCGAGACGGCGCGGGCCGCCGCCGCCGTCGGCCGAGACGACGTTGTCGCTGCGTCGACCTTTCTGCCAAAGCATCTGCATGTCTCCTGAGTGGACGGAACTGTCGCGCCGCTGCGGCGGCGGACAGGGCGCGGCGATGGTAACCGATGGCCCCGGCGCGCGATCCCGGCGGCGGCGTAGGGTGAGGAGCGTTACTGACCTTCGGCTTCGCGCAGCTTGGCGTCGGTTTCGGCCTTGTGCGCATCGACCGTGTCCTGCACGGCCTTGGCGCGCTGCAGCGCCTGCAGCTGCGGATCTATGACCGTGGGCTGGCGCGGCGGCGGCGTCTGCTGCGCGGCGGGCTTGTCGTCGGCGGCGCAGGCGCCGAGCAGCAGCAGGACGGCGGCGAGCAGGGTCACGCGGATCATCGGCTTCTCCAGGATGAGGGCTGCGCTAAAGTCTGCGCCCCGATCCCAACCACAACAAGCGGAGCCTCGCTGCCATGACGACCGCATCACGCTGGCGACTCGACGGGCGCACCGCGCTGGTGACCGGCGCCAGCAAGGGCATAGGCCTGGCCTGCGCGCGCGAACTCGCCGGGCTCGGCGCCGACGTGCTGCTGGTGGCCCGCGACGAGGCGCACCTGGACGGCGTGCGCGGCGAGCTGGCCGACGAATTCCCGCAGCAGGACATCGCCGCGTTCGCCGGCGACATGGCCGAACGCGAGCAGCGGCTGGAACTGTTCGACTGGATCGTCGACCGCGGCAGCAGCCTGTCCGTGCTGATCAACAACGTCGGCACCAACCGGCCCCGGCCGACGCTGGACTATGCCGAGGACGACTACCGCGCGCTGTTCGAGACCAACCTGTTCAGTGCGTTCGAGCTGTGCCGGCTGGCGCATCCGCAGCTCGCCGAGCACGGCGCTGCGGCCATCGTCAACGTCGGCTCGGTGTCGGGCCTGACCCATGTGCGCACCGGCTCGCCCTACGGCATGACCAAGGCCGCGCTGCATCAGCTCACGCGCAACCTGGCCTGCGAATGGGCCGGCGACGGCATACGCGTGAATGCGGTCGCGCCCTGGTACATCCGCACCCAGCGCTCCGAGCAGGCGCTGGCCGATCCGGACTATCTGGAGGAGGTGCTCGCGCGCACGCCGCTGGCGCGCATCGGCGAGCCCGAAGAGGTTGCCGCGGCCGTGGCCTTCCTGTGCCTGCCGGCGGCGAGCTACGTCAGCGGCGAATGCATCGCCGTCGACGGCGGCTTCCTGCGCTACGGCTTCTGAGCAGGAAACGGATGGCAGCCGCCCCCCCGCGCCGGCAGACTGCGCCGATGCCGCCCATCCGCCTCGATCTCGCTCTGCCGCCGGGCTATCCGGCCGAGGCGGTGCTTGCGTTCTTCGCACGCCGCGCGATTCCGGGTGTGGAACACATCACTGCGACCAGCTACCGGCGCAGCTTCGCGTTCAACGGCACGCCGGGCTGGCTGGAGGCCGATCTCGCTCGCGGCGTGCTCGACGTGCAGCATGCGGACCCGGCCGCCGCGAGCGAGGTCGCGGCGCGTTCGCGGCATCTGTTCGATCTCGACGCGCAGCGCGCCGGCATCCGCCGCTGCTTCGCGCGCGACGCGCGCCTGGGCCCGCTGCTGCGCGAACACGGCGACATCCGCGTGCCGGGCTGCTGGGACGGTTTCGAGCTCGGCGTGCGCGCCGTGCTCGGCCAGCAGATCACGGTCGCCGCCGCGCGCACGATCGCCTCGCGCATCGTCGCGCGGCATGCGCCGCGCATTGCCGGCGCTGCGGAAGAGGAGCCTTGCCACAGCCTGTTTCCGGAGGCGGCCGCGTTCACCACGGCCGATCTGGACGGCCTCGGCCTGACCGGCGCGCGCATCGCGACCCTGCGCGCGCTGGCCGACGCCGTGGGTGGCGGCGCAGTGGATTTCGATCCGGCCCAGGGCGGCGCGCAGTTCGTCGCGCGCTGCACGGCCGTGCGCGGCATCGGCCCGTGGACGGCGCACTACATGGCCATGCGCGCGCTGCGCGACAGCGACGCATTTCCGGCCGGCGACATCGTCCTGCGCAAGGTACTGCGACCGGGCACCACGCTCAGCGTCAAGGAACTGGAGGCCGCGAGCCAGCCCTGGCGGCCCTACCGCGCCTATGCGGTACTGTTGCTCTGGCGCGCGGCCTGAGCGCCCGGATACGGAGACCTTATGTACGAGGATCTGGCCTATGACGTCGTCGATACGCCGATCGGCCCGCTGCTGCTGATCGCAAGCCCGCGCGGCGTGCGCAACATCGAGTTTCCGCACAACGGCCGCGTGGTCATGCCCGAGGTCGGCCTGCCGCGCGACGCAGCGCGGCTGGCCGAAGCGACGGCGCAGCTGCGGGCGTATTTCGCCGGCGACTGCCTGACCCTGGACTTCGCCCGCGACGCCCAGGGCACGCCGTTCCAGCACGAAGTCTGGGATGCGCTCGGCGAGATTCCGCTCGGCGAGACGATCAGCTACGGCGAACTCGCGCGCCGGCTCGACCGGCCCAACGCGAGCCGCGCCGTCGGCGCCGCCAACGGCGCCAATCCGCTGCCGATCATCGTGCCCTGCCACCGTGTGATCGGCAGCAACGGCAACCTGACCGGCTTCGGCGGCGGCCTGCCGACCAAGCGCTGGCTGCTCGACCACGAACGCCGTTACGCGCCGCGGCCGCCGCTGGAGCTGCAGCCGTAATCGGCGGGTTCGTCCTCTCGCTTTGACCGGCCGAGTCATCTGGCCATTGCCGGCGCGCTGATGCCTCGCACGAGCGAGTCGATCCGACTGCGACATCCGTCCACAGCATCGGTGAAAACGCGCCGTAGATTGCGGTGGGCGCAGCGAACCGCAACATCGCGGTCTTCCGGTCGCGAACGGCCCCGATCGAAGCGATGTCGCGGCCCTGGCATCGCCAGCGGCCTCGAGCAAAGCCTGTCTGCGGCGAGCGTGCCGCAACCCCCGGTGCCGGGTGCGATCCCTGCGACAGGGAGTTGTCGGGACAGGGACACCTCGACGTCGCGGTTCGCTGCGCTCGCCGCACCCCGCGGTCGGCGGACATCGCATCGCGGTCTCTGTCCACAGCGTCTGTGGAAACCGCGCGCACAAGTCTGTGGATGAATCGCTGCAGGCCTTGGGCCGCCTGGCTCGCGCCCACTTTGCGCAAGAAATCGCCAGGGCCGTCTGCGCTATCCACAGAGCCTGTGGACAAGCATGGTGACAAGTCTGTGCACAGGCGCGGCAGCGCGAGCAACGGCGCGGCCTGCGCCCGCTTTGCGCAATTCCTGATCGCTGCGGCGGCGCGAGGTGCTGCGCGCGCCTGTGGATGAAGCGCGTCGCCGTCTATCCACAGCGGCTGTGGAAACTACCCGGAACAAGCCTGTGGATGAATTGCTGCAGGCCTTGCGCCAGTTGGCTTCCGCCCGGTTTGCGCAAGAAATCGCCAGCGGGCTGCGCGCTGTCCACAGGGGCTGTGGACAAGCGTGGTGACAAGTCTGTGCACAGGCGCCGCAGCGCGAGCAACGGTGCGGGCTCTGCCCGGTTTGCGCAAATCTTGCTCAGTGTCGCCGGATCGGGTGTTTATTTATATTTAAATATACAAAAATAAATGTCGTTGTGACTTGTCCACAGCCGCTGTGGACAAGCGCGCGGAAAAGCCTGTGGATGAATCGCCGCAGGCCGCGCTGCGGCTCGCATCCGGCCGGTTTGCGCGAATTTGCGTCAGCAGCCGGCAAGCTTGTCGGCGAGCACGCGCGCCTCGCTGCTCAGGCCCGTGCGTTCCGCCTGGCCGACGTTGCGTTGGCGCGAGAGGTTGTCGTCGAGCTGCGCGCGCAGGGCGCGGCAGGCTTCTGCCGGCGACAGCCGTTCGCAGCGGTCGCGCACTTCGACATAGGTCGCCGCGAGCGCGTCGGCGCCGCCGGGTTCGGATACCGGGGGCCGGTTGGCCTCCGGTGCCGACATGTGCTCGGGCGTTCCCGGCCGGCTGCCGGGCAGGCCGAGTATGCCGGCCGGCACCCGGTAGGGCGGGGTCTCGCCGGTCTCGCTGTAATAGACCTTGTCGTTGTCGGCGCGCACGCAGCGGAACAGGGTCGGCGCCGGCGGTCGCGGCGGCGGCGGTGCCGGCAGGCTGCTCGGCTCGGGCGGAGGCGGGACGGCGGCGGTCGGCTCCTCCGGCACCGGCTCCTGCGCATCGGCCGGCGGCGGTGGCGGCGCGGGTTCGTACTCGAACGACTGGCTCTTCTGGTCGCCGCGACAGGGCTTGTCCTGGAACGCGATCGCGCCGTGCTCGTCGGTGCAGCGATAGGCGGTCTTGGTGGCGGCGGCCAGCGGACCGGCCGCCAGGGCGGCAGCGGCGATGAGGACGAGGCGGGGCAGCAAGGTCATGGCGCGACGATACTACGCGGCTGCGCTTGCCGGGCGCGACGCCTGCCGCAATGCTTGGCCTCCTTTTGCCCATGGACAGCGTCATGCCCGACTTCGTGGATTTCTTCAGCGACACCAAGACCCGGCCCACGCCGGCGATGCGCGCCGTCATGGCCGGCGCCGAGGTCGGCGACGAGCGCGCCGGCGAGGATCCCAGCGTCAATCGCCTGGTCGAGCGCTGCGCGGCCCTGCTCGGCAAGCCGGCGGCGCTGTTCCTGCCGTCGGGAACCATGTGCAACGAGATCGCGCTGGCCGTGCATTGCCGCCCCGGCGACGAGGTGATCTGCGACCGCACCTCGCACCTGATCGGTTTCGAGGGCGGCGGCCCGGCCGCGCTGGCCGGCGTCATGCTGAATCCGCTGACCGGCGACCGCGGTCGCTTCGATGCCGGCCAGCTGGCCGCGGCCCTGCGTCCGGACCGGCCGTACGCGCCGCGCCAGCGTCTGGTCGAGGTCGAGCAGACGGCCAACCTCGGCGGCGGCACGATCTGGCCGCTGGCCCAGCTGCAGGCCGTCGCGGCGGCGGCGCACGGGCGCGGGCTGCTGACCCACATGGACGGCGCGCGCCTGCTCAATGCCGCGGTCGCGACCGGCGTGTCCGCGGCCGACTACGCGCGCGACTTCGATTCGGTCTGGATCGATTTTTCCAAGGGACTCGGCGCGCCCGGCGGCGCGATACTGGCCGGCAGCGCCGAATTCATCCACGAGGCCAATCGTCTCAAGCTGCGCTGGGGCGGCGCGATGCGCCAGAGCGGCATCATCGCCGCGGCCTGCGACTACGCGCTGGATCACCACGTCGAGCGGCTGGCCGACGATCACGCCAACGCCGCGGCGCTCGCGCGCGGCATCGCGCAGATAGCCGGGCTCGAGATCGATCTCGCGAGCGTCGAGACCAACCTGGTCTATTTCGCCGTGATGCATGCCGGCTTCGACGCGCCGCGCCTTTGCGCCGCGCTGCTCGACCGCGGCGTGCGCATGGGCGAGATGGGGCCGCGCACGGTGCGTGCGGTCACCCATCTCGACGTCGATGCGGCGGCCGTGGACAAGGCGCTCGCGGCGCTGCGCGAACTGCTGGCCTGAAACCGGCGGCGCTGCGGGCGGGACCGCGCCGGCCACGGCTCGCGGTGCGCGCCGGCACGCGTTGCCGCATGCCTGTCGTGCGAATGCGCGGCGGCAACGCGAGAGCAGGTACCGGCCGCGGGCGGGGCCGGCTGGCGCCGGATACGCGTCGGCGCCGGCACTGCGCGTACGAGGCGGACGCGGAAAAGCTGCGGCAAACGGCCGCTGCGCCGGCTTGTTGCGGTATATCCAATTGCACTTTTCCGTTCAATGCGCAAATGCGAGTTGGCAACTATCATGAAATATAGTTGTATACCAATTGCCGTTGCGCGGCCTACCATCGTCCGCGCTCCGGTCCCCTGATCCAGTCGGATCGCTCGCGCGGCGGGTTCCGCCGGAGCCGCCGTCCGTCGGCGCCGAACTCGCGCGCACAAGCAAAGGGGTACATCATGCTCAGCTTCCGTCTGTTCGGCGTGGTCCTGGCCGCGGCCATCGGCGCTACCGTCGCCGCTCCCGCGATGGCGCAGTCCAATGCCTGCGTGCACCTGCTCGTCGGCGCCGGCTTCGCGGCAAAAATGCGCATTGTCTCGGGGGATTTCGCGACCCAGTGGTCCGACTCCTTCGCGATCGGCCAGACCAAGTGCCAGTCGCTCAAGGACGTCACCGACGGCAAGAACTTCACGGTCGAAGTGCACGCGCTGGCCGGCGAGACCAAGAAGTGCTCGCCGGAGAACATCAAGCGCGTCGCGGCCAGCCCGTCCTCGGTGACGTTCCAGACCTGGGGCACGACGTTCGGCGTGAAGTGCCAGGAACCGGGTACCACCGAGAGCGCGGAAATGAGCGAAGCCGCGCGCACGCCGAATCCCAAGGGTGCCGAGGCGGCCAAGAATCCGCCGAAGGAATAAGCCCGGAACGGGATCGAACGAAGCGCCCCGCCGTGGCGGCGGGGCGCTTCAGCGCACGCGGCGTACCGCTTCGGGCAGTGCCGCGATGCGCCGGAATTCGGCCGTGCAAAAGCGCTGCGGATCGGCCAGATAGTCCAGCGCCATCGCCGTGGCGTCGTTGCCCCAGAACAGTTCGCCGGCGATGCGCAGGGTCGGCACGCCGAACACGCCATGCGCCAGCGCCTGCTCGGTGTTCTCGCGCAGGCGCTGCTTGACGGCTGCATCGGCCAGCGCGCTTTCGAGTTCGGCAACGCCGAGCGCCGCCGCCGTCGCGCGCAGGGAATCGGGCGTATCCGCGGCTTCGCCACGCTGCCAGATCTGCGCGAACAGGGCCTGCACCGCATCCCAGCCGCCGCCGGCGGCGATGCACAGGCGCAGCGCCGCCAGCGGATTGAACGGATGCGCCGGCGGAAAACGCAACGGCACGCCGTCGCGTGCGGCCTGCCACAGCACGAAGCGGTAGGTGAAATCGCGCTTGCCCGGAATCTCCGCCGGGCCGAGCTGGCCCAGCTTGTCGAGTACCGCCGCGAACAGGATGGGCACGGGCTCGATCTCGATCCGCTCGCGCAAGGCGAGCACCTTGGGCAGCTGCAGCCAGGCGAACGGCGAAATGAAGTCGAAATACCACTGCACGTTCATGGCGCCTCCGGCGGCAGACAGACGAGGGCCCAGCTTGCGCGATCGGCCGCGCCGGTGCCAGCGGTCGCGCCGCCAGGCAGCGTGCCGCATCCGCCGCGGTACCGGACGACGGCAACGGGGTATAGCTGCCATCGACCGCGATGCCGCGGCAGCCGGGTCGGGGGTGCCGGCGTGCTATCATGCGCGCGCTTATAACGAGAACATCGCCGGCGTGGCGTCGCCGGTAACCCTGTCCCGCCACGCGGGTAACTACGGGGAAAGCATGAAAGACAAGAAAGACATCGTCAGCAATTGGCTGCCGCGCTATACCGGCGTGCCGCTGGAAGACTTCGGCAAGTACGTGTTGCTGACCAATTTCAGTAACTATGTGGAAATGTTTGCACAGTGGCATGGGGTCGAAGTCCGCGGACGCGACAAGGCCATGCCCAGCGCCCACGCCGACGGTCTCAGCATCATCAACTTCGGCATGGGCAGCCCGACGGCCGCCACGATCATGGACCTGCTGTCGGCGATCATGCCGCGTGCCGTCCTGTTCCTCGGCAAGTGCGGCGGTCTCAAGAGAAAGAACCAGCTCGGCGACCTGATCCTGCCGATCGCGGCACTGCGCGGCGAAGGCACGTCCAACGACTACTTTCCGCCGGAAGTGCCGGCACTGCCGGCGTTTACCCTGCAGCGCGCCGTATCCTCGACGGTGCGCGACCACGGCCGCGACTACTGGACCGGCACGGTCTACACGACGAACCGCCGCGTTTGGGAGCACGACGACGCGTTCAAGTCCTACCTGCGGCGCACGCGCTGCATGGCCATCGACATGGAAACCGCGACGGTGTTCAGCGTCGGCTTCGCCAACAAGATTCCGACCGGCGCGCTGCTGCTGGTGTCCGACCAGCCGATGATTCCCGAGGGCGTGAAGACCGAGGAAAGCGATCGCAAGGTCACCGGCGAATTCGTCGAGGCGCAGATCCGCATCGGCATCGACGCGCTCAAGGAAATCCGCGACGAGGGCAAGTCGGTCAAGCACCTGCGCTTCTGACCGCCACGGCGGCGCGCGCGGACCGTCTGCGCCGCGTCGCCGGCGGCTCGCGCAGGATCGGCGCGATGGTTACTTCTTGGGCTCTTCCATGCTCCAGTTGAACTGGAGCAGGATCACGGCGGGTTCCTTTTCGCCTTCGAAGCGGACCTTGCAGTCGAAGGTCTGCTTGTACTCGCTGGTCAGGCCCCGGTCGAACACGATCTCGGAATTCAGCGAGAGGATGTCGCCGCTCTCGGCCTTCGCGCGCGCGGCCAGCGCCTTGGGGTCGAGCTCGAACGTGCGTCCGGCGAGTTTGTTCTTGACCGCGGCCTCGCAGACGCGGGCAGCGGTCAGTTCACGGCCGCCGCCGCAGGCGGTGAGCAACACCGCAAGCGCCATTGTCATCATTGCTGCGCGCATCGACTGTCTCCCCTGTTGAAGCCAGACTGGGTGCAGCGGATCCGATCGAGAGGACCCGATGCGAACGATGCGATCGAGTATAACAGCGGCTCATGCAGCCGCTCGGCCGTCGCCGGAGCGACGGCGGGCGCAACGGCGATCCGCTGCAACATGAACGTCATCGGGGGATTTCCGCAAGGACGGTTCCCCGGAGAAACACTCAGTAACGCGGGACCGACGCGTCGATCAGGCGCGACCAGGCGTCGATGCCGCCTTCGACGTTGAACACCTGGCGGAAGCCCAGGCTGCGGAAATGCTCGGCCGCGCTGCGGCTGGAGTTGCCGTGATGGCACAGGAACGCCAGCGGCTGGTCTTTCGGCAGCGCCGACAGTTGCGCGAGGCTGTCCTCGACCAGCACCTGCGCCGCGGCGAACGGCGCGAGCGCGCGGTCGGCGGCCGGACGCACGTCGATGACGGTGATGTCGCCGCGCGCCATCCGCGCCTCGAGGCCGTGCACGTCCAGCGGCTGTACCGTCGGCGGCGCGTTCGGGTTGCTGATGGACAGGCCGCTGCCCTGCACCGTGTCGACCCAGTCGATGACGATGCCGCGTGCGCGCTGCGCCGTGGTCACGTCCATGAGGATGTCGATACCGTTGGCGTGGGCGCGGATCTCGTGGCCTTCGGCTTCGCGCAGGAAGAACTGCGCCTGGAAGCGCGCGTCGATGGCCAGATGCAGGGCCGCTCCGCCGCTGTCGGCCAGGCCGGCGCGCATGGCTTCGGCGGCCGCCTCGGTGATCGTGATCGTCGGCGGCGTGCGGTCGGGCTTGGGCAGGCCGAACAGTTCGTGCAGCTCGCCGCTGTTGGCCATGCCGGCAACGATGTCGGCGCCGCCGACCAGTTCCCCGGCTACGTAAAGCTGCGGAATCGTCGGCCAGTTGCCGTAGGCCTTGATGCCTTCGCGGATCTCCGGATCGGCCAGCACGTCGACGCTGAGGTAGTCGTCGAGCAGGCTGTTGAGGATGCCGGCCGTGCCGGCCGAGAAGCCGCAGCGCGGCGCGCTGCGCGTGCCCTTCATGAACAGCACGATGCGGTTTTGCTGCAGCAGGGCGTCAATGCGCGAGCGGAGAGCGGGGTCGAGGTTCATGGCATTCCGGGAAGCGAGGCGGGCAAGCGCGGGATGATAACGCCGGCTAGATGCGGGCGCCCGCGGCGCCGGGCAAGGGGGCGGACGCCCTGGTCGGTGTGGACCGGCCTCGGCCCTGTCGGGGGCGATGCCGGTGCCGCTGAGGGTTTTCCGCCGTGCCCGATGCCGGCCATGCCCTTCGCTTTGCGGTCGTTTTCACGTTTCTGCTGCATGTTGCGGGATCTTTGCAGCGCAGCACTGCGCGATAATCGCCGCCGCTCGGCCCCTGTCCATGGATTTCGGAGAACCCTTATGCGCCGCTCGCTGCTCGCCCTGAGCATTTCCCTGGCCCTGTCCGCCACCGCCGTTTCCGCCCAAGAGCCCGGGATGCCGCCCAAGCCCGCGGCGAACGATCCGAGCATTCCGATCACCTACGTGGGGTCGAACGCGCGCGTGAGCCTCGGCATCGACCAGGACGGCGACGTCAACGGCGAGGCACTGGGCATCTTCGGCTTCGACGGCGACTCGGCCTGGATCGCCCAGCTCTGGCTGGCCGAGCACGGTGCCGGCGGCGCGCAGCTGGATTACCACTGGCTGCTCGGCGGCAAGACGCGGCAGGACAGCATCGACCATCCCGACGACGTGCGCGTGGCCAAGGCTTTCGTCGCCGTCGACCAGAACATCTGGCACGACCGCAAGGCCACACTCGGCGTCGGCTACCAGAAGAACGATTTCTTCGTCGATGGCTACGTTTCCGGCGCGCTGACCGGCGAGCGCCAGGTCGGCAGTCGCACCGACGTCACGAATACCTTGCTGACCGGCGTCGAGAACGGCCACGCGTATACCCAGACCCAGACCGTCAGCACGGTCGTCGACGCGTTCGAGCACCCGTACGAGAAGGGCGTCGGCGTGCGCCTCGGCCGTTATTTCGACGGCGGTCTCTGGCGCCTGCGCGGCGGCCTGGACTACGAGCGCGGCAAGTTCAGTTCCGATCAGGTCACCCTGTCCCTCGGTGCGGACAAGTATTTCCGCAACACCGGCTGGAGCCTGTCGCTGGACGGGGAACAGCTGAAGAAGTCCGGCGATTTCGAGATCGACAAGAACGACACGCGCGGCTGGCTGAGCCTGCGCTATGAGTTCGGCCAGACCTACCGGCCGCAGGCACCGTTCGAATATCGCGCCGTACAGGGCGCGCCGACCGCGGTCGCCGACGCCGAGACGCCCAAGGTCCGCCTCGTGCGCAACGACGTGCGCCTGAACGGCGATGCGTTCTTCGACTTCGACAAGTCGGATCTGCGCCCCGATGCGGTCGCCGCGCTGGACGAACTGCTGGTCAAGCTCAACGGCAATTCGCGCGTCAGCCGCATCACCGTCGTCGGTCATACCGACAGCGTCGGCAGCGTGGCCTACAACCAGCGCCTGTCGGAGCGTCGCGCGGCGAGTGCCAAGGCCTATCTGGTCGCGCACGGCATTCCGGCCGAGCAGATCGACGCGCGCGGCGAGGGCGAGCTGAATCCGGAATTCCCGAACGACAGCGCGGTGGACCGGCAGAAGAACCGTCGCGTCGACATTGGTTTCCTCAGTGTCGAGGAGACCGAAGTGCCGGCCGACAAGCCGGTGACGACGGCCCAGCCGACCGAATGGCGGCGCGAGCCGGTGGCCGCGCCGGCGGCCTGGATCGAGCGCGCGCTGCGCAATCCGGCACAGCACAAGCGCACGGTCGACGTCTATCGCTTCGAACGCAGCACGACGACGACGAGCTTGAGTCCGCGCGTCTACGCCAACACCGCGCCGAATGCGGTCGACGATGCGGTCACGATCGCGCGCGATGCGGCGGCGACCAGCATCCCGGTGCTGTCCAACGACACCGACCCCGAGAACGATCCCCTGACGATCACCGGCACCTCGATGCCGGCCCACGGCACGGTCAGCTTCAGCGCCGGTCAGGTCAGCTATACGCCGGCGCCGGGCTATGTCGGCGTCGACAGCTTCACTTACACGATCAGCGACGGCCGTGGCGGCAGCGACACCGCCACGGTGACCGTCACGATAGGCACGGCCGGCAATCGTCCGCCGGTCGCCGCCGACGATTCGGCGCAGACGCCACCGGCCACGCCCGTGCGCATCGGCGTGCTGCGCAACGACAGCGATCCCGACGGCGATGTGCTCAGCGTGACTTCGGTCAGCATGCCGGCCCACGGCACGGCCGCAATCAACGACGACGGCAGCGTGACCTATGTGCCGGCTGCGGGCTTCGAGGGCAGCGACGGCTTCACCTACGTGGTCAGCGACGGCCGTGGCGGGACGGCCACGGCGCGCGTCAGCGTGTTGGTCGGTGCCGGCGCGAACCGGCCGCCGATCGCCGTGAACGACGAGATCGGCGTGCTCAAGGGCGGCGGTGTGGATATTCCGGTGCTGGCCAACGACAGCGATCCGGACGGCGATACCCTGCGCGTGATCGCGGTGCAGAACCTCGGCCCGCACCAGGCCACGCTGACGATCAACGCGAACGGCACGATCCGCTTCGAGCACATCCACGGTACCAACGGCCCGGGACAGATCCGCTACACGATCACCGACGACCACGGCCACGAGGCCTCGGCGCTCGTCACGGTCAACGTGACCGAGATTCCGTAAGCGCCACGCAGACGGCGTGCGGCATGATCGCCGCGCGCCGTCGGTGCGGGGTGGCGAGACTGCCGCGCCGTCATGTGGGCGATGTGCCCGCTCCCGGATTTCCTCAGCCGCGCGCGCTGAGTATCTGCGCCCAGGCCGGAATCGGCGCCGGCTGGGGCCGCGACTCGCCGGCGGCCGCGCGCATCAGCGCGGCGCGGCGCTCGCTCCAGTGCAGCAGTTCCAGGGTGCCGTCGAGATGCTCGACCAGCGCCGTGCAGTGCTCGACCCAGTCGCCGTCGTTCAGATAGAGCATGCCGTCGTGTTCGGCCAGATGGCCGAAGTGGATGTGCCCGCAGATCTGCCCGTCCAGGCCGAGTTCGCGCGCCCGCGCCGTCGCCAGCGATTCGTAGTGGCGGATATAGGCCAGCGCCTTGCCGATGCGCGACTTGGCCAGAATCGACAGCGCGAAATACGGCAGGCGCAGGCGTTTGCGCACGGCGTTGAGCTTGCGGTTGGCCAGGCAGACCAGCCGATAGGCGTAGTCGCCGAACCAGGTCAGCCAGGTCTTGCCCTGGTGTTCCGGATCGAACTCGTCGCCGTGGCTGACGCGCAGGCGCTTGCCGTCGGCGGTGGTGTGGATCGCGTCGACGGCGACTTCGATCGCGCCCAGGCGCTGGCCGGCCAGGCCGCGCAGGCTGGCGTCGTGATTGCCCGGGATGTAGGTGACCGCGGTGCCGCGTGCGGCGAGGTCGAGAAACTCGGCCAGCACCTCGCTGTGCCGCGCCGGCCAGTACGGCGCCTGTTCCATGGCTTCCAGGTCGATGATGTCGCCGACGAGATAGAGCTGTTCGCAGCGCGTGGAGCGCAGGAAGTCGAGCAGGAAATCCGCGCGGCAGTCGCGCGTGCCCAGGTGCACGTCGGAAATGAAGATGCTGCGGAAGCGCAGGCGGTCCATGGGACGCCCCGGTAGCCAAGCCGCAACAAGGCTAGAGGGCGCAGGTATCGCGCGCGTTGCCGAACCGGGTCAGGGCGATGACAGCGCGGTCAGCGCCGCCGGCAGGATCGTCGTCAGCCAGCCAGTGTATTGCCGGCCCGACGGATGCAGGCCGTCGTCGGCGAGCTCGGCTGCTGCAGCGCCGGCCGTGCGCGAGATCGCCGCCACGTCGGCCCAGGCGACCTGCTGGCGCAGGGCTTCGTCGCGGTTGATCGCGTTGAATGTGTCGAGCTCGCGCCCGATCGCGGCGACGTCACGGCCGGATTCACGGCCGAAGCGTGTGACGCCCCAGTCCGGAATCGACACGACGAAGACGCGTGCCGCGCGCCGCCCGGCCAGGGCGATCGCCCGCTGCAGCAGTGCGGCGAACTCGCGCCGGTAATTCTGCGGATCGCGGCCGCGGTACTGGTTGTTCACGCCGATCGACAGGCTGACGAGATCGTACGGCGGCACCAGCGTGGCCGCATCCATGCCGGCGGACAGTTCGTCGGTAGTCCAGCCGGTGACCGCGACGATCTGCGGATCGGCGATCGCCATGCCATCCTCGCGCAGTCGCGCGACGAGCTGCTGCGGCCAGCGCAAGGCCGGGTCGACCGCTTCGCCGATGGTGTAGGAATCGCCGAGCGCGAGATAACGCAGCTCGGCGTGGTCGCGTGCGTGCATGCGGTCCGGCGGTCGTTCAGGCCACGTGCCGCGCGGGCGGCGCCGAACGTTCGGCGATGCGGCCCAGGCAGCGGTCGATGCGCACGAACACGTCGTCGATCTCCGCCGGCTGCGGCAGCAGGGTCAGGCGGAAGTGGTTGCGCTCGCGGATGTTGAAACCGGTGCCCGGCACGACCAGCACGCTTTCGCTTTCGAGCAGCTCCAGCGCGAAGTCCTCGTCGTCGAACGGGCCGAGGTGCTCGGTGCGCACCGACGGGAACGCATACAGCGCGCCCTGCGGCGCGACCACGTCGAGGAATTCGCTGCGCGCGACACCGTCGATGACGGCGCGCCGCGCCGCCTGCAGGCGGCCGCCTTCGCGCACGAGTTGGCCGATGGTGTCGGGACCCTGCAGCGCCGGCGCGACGGCCCACTGTGCCGGCACGTTGGCGCACAGGCGCAGCGCGGACAGCAGATCCAGCGCGGCGCGGAATTCGGTCATCTTCGCCGGCGTGCCGGACAGGCTGATCCAGCCGACGCGATAGCCGCAGGCCCGATGCATCTTGGACAGGCCGCCGTAGGTGATGCACGGCGTGTCGCCGGCCAGCGGGGCCAGCGGATGGAACCGGGCATCGTCATAGAGGATGCCGTCGTAGATCTCGTCGGACAGCAGCAGCAGGCGGTGCCTCTCGGCGATCTGCACCAGCGCCTGCAGCAGCTCGCGCGGATACACCGCGCCGGTCGGATTGTTCGGATTGATCAGCACCAGCGCGCGGGTGCGCGGCGTGATCAGCGCCTCGATCTCGTCGGGATCGGGCAGATGGCCGCGCGCGGCCGGACACGGGTAGTAGCGCGCGCGTCCGCCATTGAGCACGGTGGCTGCGCTCCACAGCGGATAGTCGGGGCTCGGCAGCAGCACTTCCTCGCCGCTGTTGAGCAGTGCGCGCAAGGTCAGGTCGATGAGTTCGGACACGCCGTTGCCGATGAAGACATTGTCCGCATGCGCGCCGATCGCCCCGCGGGCGCTCTCGCGCGCGGCAATCGCCTCGCGTGCCTGCTGCAGGCCCTGCTGATGGCAATAGGCTTCGCTCTGCGGCAGATGCGCGGCGATGGTTTCACGCAGATGCGCAGGCACGGCGAAGCCGAACAGACCCGGGTTGCCGATGTTCAGGCGGACGATCTGGCGCCCTTCGGCCTCCAGCTCGCGGGCGCGACGCGACAAGGCCCCGCGGATCTCGTAACGAACGTCGCCGAGACGGGAACTGACGGGCACGGTGCGCTGGGGCATTGCGATGGGTCCTGATCGGGTCGCCGCATCCTAGCGGCTGGCAGACAAATGTCCAAACAACAGTCCGTCACATTTGTGGCAGAACACGGGCGTTTTGCTGCGCTGCATCGGACGGCGGAAATTTCTGCTGCCCCGCGCGCAACCTTTGCTGCCTGCCATGCATCTGAGCCGGCCATGGGCGTCGCAGACGCTCGCCGCCGGGGACAGGGATGCTGGCGTTCCAGGTCCCGGCCTTTGCAATGCCACTGAAGACTCCGTCGGAAGTCATTGTTTCCTCCGGCAGATGTGGTCCGTAACACAGGCCAGCTAGGATCCGCTTGACCCATCCGTGATTGGTGTTGTAGTCTACTACAACACTATCTCAATAGAGATCGCCATGAAGACCGCCGCCTTCGTCTCCCTGCTCCTGCTCTCGGCCGCCGCGACCCCGCTGCTGAGCGGCTGCGCCGGCGAGGCCCAATCCAAGCCCGCCGCCGAGAAGCCCAAGACCGAAGCGGTTCCGGTGGAGATTGCGGCCGTCGTCCAGGGCGACATCACCGCGCGCTATGCCGGCACCGCGGTGCTGGAGGCCGAACGCGAAGCCAAGGTCGTCAGCGAGATCGGCGGCGTCGTGCTGTCGCTCGGTGCCGAGGAAGGCCAGCTCGTGCGCAAGGGCCAGGTGCTCGCCCGCCTGGATGCGGAACGCCACGGCGTGCTGCTGCGCCAGGCCGAGACCGAGCTGGAGCGCCTCAAGCATCAGGACGCGCGCAACGAGAGCCTGTTCCAGCGCCAGCTGATCGCGCGCAATACCTATGAACAGAACAAGTCCGACCTGGCCACGCGCAAGGCCGAGGTCGACATGGCACGGCTGAGCCTGTCCAAATGCGCCGTGGTCGCGCCGTTCGACGGCGTCATCACGCGCCGTCGCGTCAAGCAGGGCCAGTTGCTGAAGGTCAACGAGGTCGCCTTCGAGATGGCCGACTTCGGTGAACTGAAGGCGCGCCTGCGCGTGCCCGAGCGGGCCAGCGCGGCGCTGAAACCGGGACAGCTCGTCGACTACCAGGCCGACGCCCTGCCGGGGCAGACCTTCGCCGCCGAGATCGAGCGCGTGAGTCCGGTCGTCGACGCGGCCAGCGGCACGGTCGACATCGTCGTGGCGGTGGACAACAGCAGCGGCAAGCTGCGGCCGGGACTGTTCTCGCGCCTGGACGTGGCCTACGACAACGTGGCCGGCGCGATCCTGATCCCGAAGACCGCGCTGCTCAGCGGTGATCGCGACAGCAGCGTGTTCGTCGTGCGCGACAACAAGGTGCAGCGCGTTGCGGTCAAGCTCGGCTACGAGGCGGGCCGCAACGTGCAGGTGCTGCAGGGCCTGAGCCCGGGCGCCGACGTCGTCGTTGCCGGCCAGAGCGCGCTGAACGAGGGCAGCGAAGTGCAGGCGCTGCGCGCGAATGCGCCGGCCGAGACGGTCGCCAGGCGCTGAAGCATTTCTCCGGACCAGCGTCTGTCCAAGGGCGATGGTCCGTCGCGCGGTCCGGGCCCGCCCCCCTTCCTTTCCGGGAGCCCGCCGGTGCCGCCGTGCAGCGGTGATCCGCCTGCTCGAACCGCTGCGGACACTGGCGCCGGTCTTGCCTAGAATGCGCTCATGCTGACCCCAGAGACCCGCGCGCGTCTGGCCCGTATCGGCTGGAGCGACGCCATCGTGCTGCCCGAGAACACGCCGGCCGACCATCTGCCGGCGCGCGTGATCATCCAGCACCGCAACGGCTATGTCGTACATGACGGCGCAAGCGAATTCACCGTGCAGCCGGCGCCGCGCTTTCTCAAACGCAGCCTCGATCCGGTCGAGCGCCCCGCGGTCGGCGACTTCGTGCTGCTCAAGCCCGGCAAGCCCGCGCAGATCGAAACCGTGCTGCCGCGCCATGCGACCCTGTCGCGCGCCGCGGCCGGCGAGCGCTACCAGCGTCAGCTGATCGCGACCAACGTCGACAGCGTGCTCGTGCTCATGGGGCTCGACGGCGACTTCAATCCGCGCCGGCTCGAACGCTATCTCGCACTGATCCAGGCCTCGGGCGCGACTTGCGTCGTCGTGCTGACCAAGGCCGACCGGCATGACGATCTCGACACGCTGCTGGCCGACGTGAGCGATGTGCTGCCGCCGGACATCATCGTGCATGCGGTCAACGCCAAGGACGCGCAGAGCGTGGCCGTGCTGCATCCCTACCTCGGTGCCGGGCGCACGGCGGTGCTGGTCGGTTCCTCGGGCGTGGGCAAGTCGACCCTGACCAATACCCTGCTCGGCGAGGAGCGCCAGGCCACCAAGGCGGTGCGCGAGCATGACAGCCGCGGCCGGCATACGACGACATTCCGCGCGCTGATCGCGTTGCCGCAGGGCGGCTGCCTGATCGACACGCCCGGCATGCGCGAGCTCAAGCTGACCGGCGAGGAAGACCTCGAAGCCGGTCAGTTCGCCGACATCGACAGCCTCGCGATGCAATGTCGCTTCGGCGACTGTGCGCACCGTTCCGAACCCGGCTGCGCCGTGCGCGCGGCGCTGGACAGCGGCGAACTCGATCCGGAGCGCTGGGCCAGCTACCAGAAGCTGCGCGACGAACTGCAGGCGCAGGCCGGCAGTCTCGAGGCCCAGCTCAAGCGCAAGGGCGAAGCGAAGGTGCTGAACAAGGCCCTGGGCAAGCGGCTCAACGAGAAATACGGTCACCGCTGAAAGCGGTCACCGGCGTTCGCCGGTTCATCGTCGTTCTGACGTCAGTTCGGTTTTTGCGGCGTTTCTGCCGGCAGATTAGGCTTGTGTCCAAGGCCCTTGCAGCGCGTCCGACAAAGATCACCGCCATACGAGACGTGCCTGCACGGCAACCCCATCCCCACCCATACCCTCCCCTTGAAGGGGAGGGCTCGTGTCAGGCGACGACGATGAGTTCTGCCCGGAAGAAGTTCGATCCGAACGAGTACCCCAACGGTGAGCCGCAGGCAAACCCTCCCCTTCAAGGGGAGGGTATGGGTGGGGATGGGGTTGCCTCTACGGTTGAAAAAAGGACAAGCCGCCGGGCGCACATGTACCCGTCGCCCCGATGCCGGGGCTTGGCAGCAACAACGCCGCGAAATCAGCGACCCCGCTCCGCAACGCGGCGCACGAGCTTGAGCCCGCTCCAGACCGCATCGACGGCGCAGACCTTGACGTCGACCAGACCACGCGGCAGGGCGAGTTCGCGGATGCCGTCCTCGTTCAGATCGGTCGCGATCTTCGACGCCTTCTTCGGCCAGGACATCCACAGCATGCCGCGGTCGTCCAGCGCCGGCGCCAGCGCGTCCAGTGTCTGTTGCAGTTCTGCGCGCGAACGCACGAAGGCATGGCCGAAGTCGAATGCGGCGACGCGTGCCAGCACCCGGCAGCTGCTCAGGTCGAAACCGGTAATCGTGGCGTAATCATCCGGGGCGCCGCGCACGAGCACGCGCAGACCGGGCTTGAGGCCGAGCTTTTTCGCCAGCGGCGTGCCGGAATAGCCTGCGCCTGCGCCAGTTGACACCTGTCACCTCCTATTGCTGATCGACGCCTCTGTCGGCGGCCCGGCAGCCGCGGCAGTCTATGGCACACTTCGCCGTTGCAGCGAGCGGCCAGCCCGCAAGCGTGCAGTCGACCTCCCGCAGGACATGGTGGAATCGTGGACAACACCGAAATGCTCAAGCAGCTGCGCATAGACCGCAGCGCACCGCCGCCGGAAGAGTCCGGCAAGGGACGCTGGATAGGCCTGGCGATCGCGCTCGTCGCGATCGCCGGCATCGGCGCCTGGTTTCTGTTCGGCCGCGGCACGACCTGGGTCGTCGCCACGGCGGTCGCCCAGCCCGTCACGCCGACCGCTGCGGCCGGCTCCTCCGTGCTCGACGCCAGCGGCTACGTCACCGCGCGGCGCCAGGCCACGGTATCGGCCAAGGTGACCGGACGCGTGGCCGAGGTGCATATCGAGGAAGGCCAGCGCGTCGAGGAAGGCGAAGTGCTCGCGCGCCTGGATCCGATCGACGCCCAGGCCCAGCTCGACCAGGCCCAGACTGAGCTCGAAGCCGCGCGCGCACAGCTGGCCGAGCACAAGGTGCAGCTGGCGCGCGCCGAGCGCGACCTCAAGCGACAGCAGGAACTGGTCGAGCGCAAGCTGACCAGCCAGCAGCTCAGCGAGAACGCGGCCACCGACGTCGCGACGCTGAAGGCGCGCATCACCGCCCAGGAGCGACAGATCGCCGTCGCCCAGAGCGGCGTGGAAATGGCCCGCGTCTATCTCGAGAACACCGTGGTCAAGGCGCCGTTCGCCGGCGTCATCACGGTCAAGGCAGCGCAGCCTGGCGAGATCGTCGCGCCGATGTCGGCCGGCGGCGGCTTCACGCGCACGGGCATAGGCACCATCGTCGACATGAATTCGCTGGAGATCGAAGTCGACGTCAACGAGGCCTACATCGGCCGCGTGCAGCCGGGCCAGCCGGTCGAGAGCACGCTGAACGCGTATCCGGACTGGAAGATTCCGGGCAAGGTCATCGCGATCATCCCCACCGCCGACCGCGGCAAGGCCACGGTCAAGGTACGCATCGGCATGGACGTCAAGGATCCACGCATCGTGCCGGACATGGGCGCGCGTGTGGCTTTCCTCGGCGAAGCCCGTCCGGTCGGCGAAGCCGCGCCCAAGCCGCTGCCGGGCGTGCTCGTGCCGAGCGAGGCGATCCGCACTGTCGGCGACGCCACCCTGGCCTATGTGGTCAAGGACGGACGTCTCGAAGAACGCAAGGTCACCGTCGGCCAGGCCCTGGCCAGTTCGCGCCAGGTGCTCAGCGGCATCAGCCTCGGCGACCGCGTCGCGCTCGCGCTGCCGGCCGAGGCCAAGGCCGGCGACAAGGTCGAGATCCAGGCGCAGTAACTCGGTGGCTTTTTCCACTCCCCCGCATTCATCGCTTTCCGAAAAACGGAGCATCCCATGAGCACCCTGATCAGCATTCGCGACCTGACCAAGAGCTACGAGCGCGGCAAGCAGAAAGTGGAAGTGCTGCACGGTCTGACCCTGGACATTCCCAAGGGCGACTTCGTCGCGCTGATGGGGCCCTCGGGTTCGGGCAAGACCACATTGCTGAACCTGATCGGCGGCCTGGACCAGCCGACCTCGGGCGAGCTGGCCATCGACGGCAAGCGCATCGACCAGCTCAGCAGCGCCGAGCTGACCAAGTGGCGCGCGTCCAACGTCGGCTTTGTGTTCCAGTTCTACAACCTGATGCCGGTGCTGACGGCCGAAGGCAACGTCGAGCTGCCGCTGTTGCTGACCAAGCTGTCCTCGGCGCAGCGCAAGAAGAACGTCGCGATCGCGCTGCAGGTCGTCGGCCTGGCCGAGCGCGCCAAGCACAAGCCGCGCGAACTGTCGGGTGGTCAGGAGCAGCGCGTCGCGATCGCGCGCGCCATCGTGTCGGATCCGGAGCTGCTGGTCTGCGACGAACCCACCGGCGACCTGGACCGCAAGACCGCCGACGAGATCCTGACCCTGCTGCAGACCCTGAACCGCGAGCACGGCAAGACCATCGTCATGGTCACGCACGATCCGCGCGCGGCCGAATACGCCAAGCGCACCCTGCATCTGGACAAGGGACAGCTGGCCGAACAGGCAGCGCACTGAGCGCGCGACGGAGCCCATCCCCATGACCAAGACCGGTTTCGTCATTGCGAACCTGTTTCGCAAGAAGACCCGCACCGTGCTCACCCTGCTGTCGGTGATCATGGCCTTCCTGCTGTTCGGCCTGCTGCAGGCCGTCAACGTGATGTTCAACGCCGGCGCCGATTTCGTCGGTGCGACGCGTCTGATCACCCAGTCGCGTGTGTCCTTCACCCAGTCGCTGCCGCTGCGTCAGCTGCCCGAGCTCGAAGCCGTGCCCGGCGTCGAGGCGGTCATGTACGAGCAGTGGTTCGGCGGCGTCTGGCAGGAAAACACGCAGCTGATCGCCTTCGCAGTGGACCCGGAGCGCCTGCACAAGGTCTATCCGGAATGGACCATGCCGGAAGAGGCCTGGCAGAAGTTCGCCCAGACCCGCACCGGCATGATCGCCGGCCGCCAGCTCGCCAAGCAGTACGGCTGGCAGGTCGGCCAGAAGCTGCCGATCAAGTCGTCGATCTTTCCGCAGAAGGACGGCAGCAAGGCCTGGAGCTTCGACCTCGTCGGCATCTACGACGGCAAGGACGAGGAATGGCAGCGCCAGACCAGCCAGGTATTCATCAACTTTGCCTATTTCGACGAGGCCAACCAGTTCGGCAGCGGCCGCGCCGGCATCTACGTGCTGAAGCTCAACGACCCGGACAAGGCCAAGGACGTCGCGCTGACGATCGACAAGAAGTACGAGAACTCGACGGAGGAAACCAAGACCCAGACCGAGAAGGACTGGAATGCCGGCTTCGCCAAGCAGATGGGCGACATCGGCATGCTCGTGCGCTGGATCCTGTTCGCGGTGTTCTTCACCTTGCTGCTGGTCGTCGGCAACACCATGGCGCAGAGCGTGCGCGAACGGGTGCCTGAGCTCGCCGTGCTCAAGACCCTGGGTTTCTCCGACGGCTCGGTGCTCGGCTTCGTGCTGGCCGAGGCGCTGCTGATCGTCGGCTTCGGCGGCCTGATCGGCCTGGGCCTGGCGACCGGCCTCGGCGTGCTGGTGCAGAAGAATGCCGGTGCGATGCTGCCGATCAGCGTGGACTGGCGCGTCTGGTCGGTCGGGCTGATCGCTATCGTCGTCGTCGGTACCGTGGTGGGACTGCTGCCGGCCTTGCGCGCGCAGCGGCTGAAGATCGTCGACGCATTGGCCGGACGCTGAGGAACACTCCATGAGCCAGACTCTCGCCATCACCGGCATCAATCTCAAAAGCGTGCCCGAACGCTGGGGCCCGTCCCTGGTCATCGTCATCGGCCTGGCCGGCGTCGTCGCCGTGTTCACGGCGCTGCTGGCCATGGCCGAAGGCTTCTCCAGCGCGCTGCAGGCCAGCGGCCGCAGCGACGCGGCCATCATCATGCGCGGCGGTTCCAGCGCCGAGCTCAACTCCGCGTTCGACCGCGATTCGGCGCTGCTGATCAAGGACGGCCCGGGCATCAGGCGCGGCGCCGACGGCAAGCCCGAAGCCGCGGCCGAGCTCATCGTCATCACCGAGCTCCTGAAGAAGGGCGAAACCCAGACCGGCTCCAACATGACCTTGCGTGGTGTCGAGCCGGCCTCGTTCACCCTGCGGCCCAAGCTCAAGATCGTCGAAGGCCGCACGTTCCAGAGCGGCTTGCGCGAACTCGTCGTCGGCCGCGGCGTGCAGCGCCAGTTCGAAGGTGCCGACGTCGGCAAGGTGCTGCGCATGCGCGGTTCGGAGTGGACCGTGGTCGGCGTATTCGAAGCCGGCGACGCAACCGACAGCGAACTGTGGGCCGACGCGGAAGTGGCCCAGAGCACGTTCGGCCGGCGTGGCTATTCCTCGGTGCTCGCGGCACTGGACGGCAGCGATGCGATCGACAAGCTCAAGGCCGGGCTCAGCGCCGACCCGCGGCTCAACGTCGACGTGCAGACGCAGCAGGCCTATTTCAGCGGCCAGACCAAGCAGTTCCGCACGATGATCAGCATCCTCGCCGGAGTCGTCACGATCATCATGGGTCTCGGCGCGATCTTCGCCGCGCTGAACACCATGTACGCAGCGGTGTCGGCGCGGGCGCGCGAGATCGCGACCCTGCGTGCGATCGGCTTCGGCGCGATGCCGGTGACCGTGTCGGTGCTGATCGAAGCGATCGTGCTGGCCCTGATCGGCGGCGCGATCGGCGCGCTGATCGCCTACGTGCTGTTCAACAACGTGTCGCTGTCGACCTTGAGCGCGAACTTCACCCAGGTCGTCTTCAGCTTCCGCATCACGCCGACGCTGCTGCTGCGCGGCCTCGCGATCGCATTGCTGATCGGCTTCGTCGGCGCACTGGTGCCGGCGTTCCAGTCGGCCTACTCGTATCGCAAGACCTGGGCCATCGTCGCGGTGCCGCTGGTCGCGGCGCTGGTCGCGCTGATCGGCGTGGTCACCGGCATGAGCACGGCGGGACTGCTGCGCATGGTGCTGACGGTCGTCGTGGTGACGGCGATACACAGCGCGATCTGGTACTTCGCCGCCGGCGCGCTGCTGAAGTTCGCCGAGCGCGGCCCGCGTTCGACGTTCGTGCGCCTCGTGCTCAGCGTGCTCGCCGTTTTCCCGGGCATCGTGCTGTTCGGTCCGGTGCTCATGGTCGCGACGTTCCGCCTGATCTGGAGCGGCGAGCCGCGCAACCTCTCGCGCGATCCGCTGCTGGAAATGAGCAAGGCGCTGTAATCCAGGCAGGGGCCCGCTGCGCGTTGCGTCGCGGACCCCGGCCGCTCGCCGGGCTATGCTGCGCCCCGGGCCGTCGCAAGGCGGCCCGGGGTTTTTCGTTTATCGGAGTCGCAATGAAACTGGATCTGGGATGTGGCCTGCGCAAGCGCGCGGGTTTTGTCGGCGTCGACCTGTCGCCGGACTGCGGCGCGGACATCGTGCACGACCTGCGCATCACGCCGTGGCCGTTCGACGACGCCAGCGTCGATGAAGCCTACTGCTCGCATTTTCTCGAACACCTCGACGGCGCCGAACGCATTGCGTTCATGGAAGAGCTCTACCGCGTGCTCAAGCCTGGCGCGACCGCGCTGATCATCACGCCGTACTGGACCTCGGCCGGCGCGGTGCAGGACCCGACCCACAAGTGGCCGCCGATCGCCGAGCAGTCCTATCTGTATTTCAACGCCCAGGCGCGCAACACCCTGCAGATCAGCCACTACGACATCCGCTGCGATTTCGACGCGACCTTCGGCGGCGTCGTCGCGCCGGAATTCCAGCATCTGTCGCCGCAGGAGCAGACCTTCGCGAGCAAGCACTATTTCAACGTCGTACTGGAACTGCATGCGACCTTGACGCGGCGCTGAGGCGCGAGGCGAAGGGCGGGCGTCTGCAGGCAGGCGTGCAACGTCGCATCTGCGCTGCATGCGATTCCGACGTGGTGCCAGGTCGCGAGGTCCTGGCACCGGAGCGTCGGCGCTCGCGCCGCCGCGGGAATACGCGCTCACCAGCGAGCGCGACTGCGGCGCCGCGCTCGAACAGCAGGCGGCCTCGGCGTCCTGCCGGGCCGCGAGCGGTTGTGCGGCCTCAGCGCTTGTCGCGCGCCAGAGTGATGATCGCCACACCGCCGAGGATCACCGCCATGCCGACGATGTCCAGCGCATGCACGCGCTCGTTCGCGAGCCAGGCGCCGAACAGCACGGCCACCGGCGGATTGACGTAGGCATAGCTCGTCGCCAGCGCCGGTCGCACCGTGCGCAGCAGGTACAGGTACGCGCTGAAGCCGATGATGGAGCCGAACACGGCGAGATAGGCCAGCGCCAGGGTCGCGCGCAGGGTCGGCGAGGTCGGCAGGCCGTTGCCATTGAGCAGGGCCAGCAGGGTCAGCGCAACACCGCCGCAGAGCATCTGCGCCGCAGTATTCATCATCGGCTCGGGCATGTCCTGGCGCTTGGACCACAGCGAGCCGAAGGCCCAGGCCGCCGCGGCCGCGAGCAATGCCATCGCACCCAGGCGCGAGCCGGCCAGGTCGCCGCCGAGGTTGAGCAGGATCACGCCGGCGAAGCCGACGAGCAGGCCAACGAGTTCCAGCCGTCGCGGCCACTGGCCGAAGAATGTGCCGAACACCGCGGCGAACAGCGGCATGCTCGCGACCGCGACCGCCGCGAGCCCCGACGACACGCTCTGCTGCGCCCAGCAGACGAAGCCGTTGCCGAAACCCAGCAGCAAGGTGCCGGTGACGGCGCAGTTGCGCCATTGCAGCGGCGTCGGATTCGGCGTGCCGCGCCAGCGCAGGAACGCATACAGCGCCACGCCCGTGATCAGGAAGCGCAGCGCGGCCATCGTGAACGGCGGGAAGCTTTCGAGACCGATACGGATCGCGAGATAGGTCGAGCCCCAGACCAGATACAGCGCGATCAGGGCCAGGGGGACAAGCACACGCGGCGAGGCCAGGCGCGACGCCGTGACAGGTGCATCGGAGCGGATATCGGTCATGACCAGACTTGGAAGAGCGGCCCCCCGTCCCCGAGGTGAAGCATGCTACGGCGCGCGCAGGCGCAGCCGATAGCGCCACTGTTCATGAGGCCTGCGGAGCCACTTCCGCTTCGCGCGCGAGCAGCCGGCGCTTGCGTGCCAGACCCCAGCGGTAGCCGCCGAGACTGCCGTCCTCGCGCACGACGCGATGGCAGGGCACCAGCACGGCGAGGCGGTTCGTGGCGCAGGCGCGCGCGACGGCGCGGGCCGCGCGCGGCGCGCCGATCGCGTCGGCGATTTCGCTGTAGCTGCGCGTCTCGCCGGCCGGGATGCGCGTCAGCGCCTGCCAGACGCGCCACTGGAACGCGGTCGCGCGCAGATCGAACGGCGGCAGCGGCGCGCTGCTGCGCTCGCCCCAGCCCAGGCCTGCATGCACTTCGGCCACGATGCGGGCCAGCCATTCGTCGCGGCCGGCGTCGACGCGCTCGCGCCGGGCCGCCGGGAATTCGCCGGCGAGCTCTTCGAGCAGTTCGTCTTCGCCCTGGCCGAGCAGGATGGCGCAGACGCCGCGCTCGGTCGCGGCGACCAGCAGTTCGCCGAGCGGCGTGGTCAGCGTGGTGTAGCGCAAGGTCGCGCCCTTGCCGCCGCGGCGATAGTCGGCCGGTGTCATGCCGAGCAGGCGGTCGCTGTGCTCGTAGACCCGGCTGCCCGAACCGAAGCCGGCCGCATAGACCGCGTCGGTGACGGAGGCGCCTTCGCGCAGCGCGCTCTTGAGCCGGTTCAGGCGCCGGCTCGCGGCGAACTCGGCCGGGCTCATGCCGTAGCGTGCGCGGAAGCGCCGCTGCAGGTGCCCTGGCGACAGGCCGACTTCCTCGGCCAGGGTCTGCAGGTTCGGCGCGTCCTCGACGTTGCTGAGCAGTTCGTGGGCGCGGGCGACGGGGTCGGCGTGGCTGAACGACATGGCGGCGTGACTCGCGGATCGGGATAGCTGGCCTGCAGTCTGCGCCGCCGTCGCCCGCGCGACCATCCGCATCTTGCGCGGCGACGGGTCGGAATCGACCGGGATTGCAGACGTCCGCACTGTCGAGGCCGGTGCGGTTCGCCGAAGCGAGCGCGGCTGCTCGGACTCCGCTCTGCATTGCGAGGATCGTTGCCGGACCGTAGTCCAACCGTTGACGCAGTGCTGCGCGCTTCATGCGCATCGCCGCCGGTCGAATGAGGGCCGAAACCACGAAAACGCCGGCCGGCCGACCAGCCCGTGTCGATGCGGCGGCCCGATGCTCGCCGCGTAAGCGTCAGGCGGGTTGCCGCGAAACACTGCGCGGCGCGGCCAGCACAGCGGCGAGGTCGATGCTGCAGGGTGCCGTGCAGTTGTCATGCGGTCCCGCTATATTCGCCCGATGTCCGGGCCATGGCTGCCCGGAACTGCCGGGCTCGCTGTGGATACGCGAGCCGGCTGCGCGCTCCACGGTGGAGGCGCAAGCGGGCTAACCACGCTCACTACCATCCAGACGGCCGGGGATTCCGGCTATTGCCTTGTCGGGCCCGTGCCGGATGTGCGGGACCGTCTTCAGATCAGGGGATTTCTCCAATGTCGTTTCGCTCCCGGGCGCTCAGCAGCGCCCTAGTCGCGCTGCTGTCGGGTTTCGCCGCTTCGGCGATGGCCGACACCGCCGTCTTCATCAATGAACTGCATTACGACGACAGCACGGCAGCCGGCGACGTCGGCGAGGCCGTCGAAATCGTCGCGCCGGTCGGCGTGGATCTGAGCAGCTGGCGCGTCGTGCTGTACAACGGCAACACGCCGGCGTCGGCGACCAGCTACAGCGACCGTCCGCTGTCGGAAGCCACTTCGGGCACCTGCGGCAGCAAGCAGGTCAAGGTGCTCAGCTATCCGACCAACGGCGTCCAGAACGGCTCCAACGACGCGATCGCGCTCGTCGATGCCGGCGGCAGCGTGGTGCAGTTCCTCAGCTATGAAGGCGTGACCACGGCCAGCAACGGCCCGGCCGCCGGCATGACCAGCGTCGACATCGGCGTGGCGGAAACCAATTCCACGGCACCGGGTACCTCGCTGCAGCTCAGCGGCAGCGGCACCGAGTACGGCCAGTTCACCTGGCAGGGCAGCGCCACCCAGACCTTCGGCAACTGCAACAATAACCAGAGCTTCGGCGCCGCGGTCGACGTGCCGCCGGCCGTGGCCTCGACCACGCCGGCCAACGGCGCAACCGGCCAGGCCAACAACGTCGACATCACGGTGACCTTCAGCGAACCGGTCGACGTGACCGCCGGCTGGTTCACCCTGAGTTGCAGCGTCAGCGGCTCGCATTCGGCCGTGACGACGGGCACGGGAGCCACGCGCACCCTGAACCCGGACGTCGATTTCGCCAGCGGCGAAACCTGCACCCTGATCGTCATCGGCGACCAGGTCAGCGACCAGGACGGCACCATCGAAACGATGGACGCCGACTACACGCTGAGCTTCAGCACCGCCGGCGACCTGCCGCCGGGCGTCGCTTCGACCACGCCGGCCAACGGCGCGCACGGCTTCCCGGGCGCTTCCAACCTCAGCGTCACGTTCTCTGAAGCGGTCACTGCCGACGCCGGCTGGTACACGCTGTCGTGCGCCAACACCGGTGCACACACGGCGCAGACCAGCGGCGGTCCGGTCACGTTCCAGATCAATCCCGACGTGGATCTCGGCCTGCTCGAGCAGTGCACGCTGACCATCATCGCGAACAAGGTGCACGACCAGGACGGCACCATCCAGGACATGACCGCGAACGTCGTCGTCAGCTTCGAGACCGCCTCGTCGATCAACGACTACTACGCCGGTGTGGATACCTCCAGCGGTCCCGCGCTGAAGGCCTGGCTGCACAACCGCATCAAGGACCACACCTCGATCTTCTACGGCGACACCTACACCGTCATGAACAAGGCGGACGAGGATCCGACCGATTCGACCAAGGTCTGGGACGTCTACAAGAACGAGACCTATCCGAAGCAGACCAGCGGCGCGGCCAACTACAACCGCGAGCACACCTGGCCGAAGTCGCTGGGCTTCCCGAACCCGACCGACGCCAGCGGCCGCCCGAACCCGCCGCATACCGACGGCCACATGCTGTACGCCTCGCACGTGGGCTACAACTCCGACCGCGGCAACAGCCCCTACGGCCTGTGCTCGGGCTGCACGGCGCGTCCGACCACCGCCAACCACGGCGTCGGCGGCACCGGCGGCACGAGCAGCAACTACTTCAACGCGAGCACGTTCCAGGTCTGGGACTTCCGCAAGGGCGACATGGCTCGTGCGGTGCTCTACATGGTCGTGCGCTACCAGGGCGGCACCAACGTCAGCGGCGCGCCCGAACCGCGCCTGGAAGTCACCGACAACCGCAGCCTCATCGTCGGCAAGGACGCGACGACCTGCAGCGGCTGCATCGGCTACATGGGTCTGAAGTCCGTGCTGCTGGACTGGAACGATCAGGATCCGCCGGACGACTACGAGCGCAACCGCAACGCCATGGTCCAGACCTTCCAGGGCAACCGCAATCCGTTCATCGACCACCCGGAATGGGCGCGCTGCGTCATCGACAACACGAACTGCCCGACCATCGTCGACGCGATCTTTGCCAACGGGTTCCAGTGATCCATCGAGTGCGTGCCGGCCGCGAGGCCGGCGCGACACGGAAGCAGAAACGGAAACGGGCCGCGTGAGCGGCCCGTTTCTTTTGTTGTACTTCTGGATCCGCAAGGCCGAGCAGTCGTGAGCTGCTCCGATGACACGATCGCCCGGAGTTATCTGGAGTATCCGTGTCGCGGGGATCTGCTGGGCTGCGTAGCTGCTCTTCGCTAGAGAGCCTGTCGATGACTTCGATCATCTTGGGGCCCAATCCCAATCTGGATTTCGGCCCCAACGCTCGATAAACCGATCGCCGCGCTCAACAATTCCAAAGTCATTGTCGATGACTACGTCATGCCTGTTTGCCACTAGCATGAGCACTGATCTTAACTTTTCGATATTCCTGAAGCTAATAGTGTAAAAATTTGGAAATTGACCAGCTGCCGCAATGGAATTCAACTCGTCAGTCGTCTGATAGTGGATTTTCATTGATTCATCAAAATGAAATTCCAAAAATCCATCGTTGTCGTTAGACGAAATCGAGATACGCCCTTCGGCCTCGTTTATTGATGCTTCAAGGCTTTTCGGGAGTTCTGAAAAAATTGACTGCAACCCGAAATCTCTTGGAGTTACGAGAATTACCTCTCTCATGTTACTTTTTCTCGAGCGCCTGTAGTAACGATTCAACGTTATTGTAAATTGTGATCCCGTTATCGCTTGCACTTCTCAGTACCGACGCCTTGAACTTCTGCCCGGTTCCGACAAGTTCATTTGCGTCGAATCCTACAACTTGGTGGTCGGTCAATTCACCAGCGAGGCGTTCACTGGCCTGCTGAAGAAGCGCGCGATCCAGATCGGCATGGACGGCAAGGGCTGTTGGCGCGACAACGTGTTCGTCGAACGACTCTGGCGCACGGTTAAATACGAGGAGGTCTATCTGCACGCCTATGAGTCGGTCTCGCAAGCGCGTGAATCCTTGGCGCTTTACTTCGAGATCTACAACAGCAAACGACCGCACGCGAGCCTTGATCGACGACCCGACGAGGTCTACTTCAATCGGCAGCAACTACCTCGGGCTGCATAACTGACCGCAGAGCATTCCGCTTATCGGACCGGGTAGAACTGTTCAGACTGACGGGGCCACCTCACGGATGGCTGTTTCACATCTGCCAGGTTCCTATGGAGGCTCGTTGAGCCACCAAATTTCTTGATCTTCATGCTTCGAAGTAACTAGCTTCCATCCGTTATCGTGAAGTGCGCCACAGGCATAGCATGATAATGGTGAGCGTGGTACGGCTGCTCTGTACTCAGAAAACCCATCGGCATCGCACTGAGGGCAGGATGGAAGCTTCTTCAGAAATTCGGCGGTGGTTCTCGCAAACCAAGCTTTGTAATCGCCAAGCTCGTCCCTATATTCATTCATCAGGATCTTCGAGTTGCGCGAGTTGAACCAAACAAACGTGTTGCACTGGCCGCAACGGGCGCCACCTGTGTCCGAGTGAGGTGTGGAACAATACGTAACATTGTTTGATTTGCACACTCCGCAGTTGTACTCAAATCGTTCGACGTGAGCCTCCTTTATGTTTTTTTTTGTATATGCGGTGGCGAAAGGGGAGGTCATTGTTCACCATCCGGAACATCAAATATTGGCCGCACCTTCACATCGGCATGCTTTCCATTGAGGATCATTATGTTCTGGCCTCCCGGTGCTTGAACGCTTGGGTAGCGAATGGCTGAGTATCCGTCAACTACCGCACGATTTGCTACTTGCTGCGGATAGATGTAGGCATCTTTATTTGACTCCAATCTCAAGCCAATTTTTGAGGGATCAACGCCATAGCTGCGTGCAATTTCGGGTTTCGTTAAATCCAGTACATTAGTTGCCTGAAGCTCACTAGAAAACAAATTCTTCCCTCTTGTGTTTTGGCGGACTTCTGCAAAAGCAACTGAAGGATGTTCGGCAAAGTAAACATCCCCTCCAGTGCTCCTGGCGGCCGGGTCAGAGAATCGGTATTCATTGCGCGGATTGCTCGCCATAAGAGGGTAGTTCGGGTCGTAGAATCTATAGGCAGTCGTATTAACGTTTTGTCCGAGTGTTTCTGCACGTCGACCGTCAGCCATTACATCCCCACGAAAATCATTTTCTGGATCCAGATCCATGCGCCGCTGTAGCCGCATTTCTGGGTTCCCGTTGGCTCCTTCCGTGCTGGCTAATGCTTGCCCCGTTGTGGCGACGGACGCGGTTGCACCAGCTATGCCAAAAAGCCCTTCGCCTACGCCAAAGAGTGCTTGGCCATAATTGCCGGTCGCTAGACCAGTGCCCAGATTCTTTCCGCCCTCTGCGGCGCCATAGGCTCCGAGTGAGACGGCGGCAGTCTTCGCAGGTATGGATATCCAGGGCGACGCGGCGCCCACGGTTGGTCCGAATACTACGCTGCCGCTGGCAGTGAGTCCGCCGGCTAAGAGTGCTTTGTCATAGTCGACTTCGTCATAGGCCGTAAGCGTCCGGCCTAGCCACATTCCGCAACCCGATGGCCAGACCAATGCTTG
>Ga0066255_1000417_pt1 | contig 84680 bp, 71 predicted proteins | sample ThiBiot_750_biof_FD_71148 | JGI IMG/M metagenome (GOLD analysis project Ga0066255, IMG submission 71148) | Wastewater bioreactor microbial communities from Cape Town, South Africa - Thiocy_expt_750_biof (version 2) | ecosystem: Engineered > Bioreactor > Thiocyanate-remediating >...
CCCAACATCTCACGACACGAGCTGACGACAGCCATGCAGCACCTGTGTTCCGGCCCATTGCTGGGAAGACCCTCTTTCAAAGGCCGATCCGGACATGTCAAGCCTAGGTAAGGTTCTTCGCGTTGCATCGAATTAAACCACATGCTCCACCGCTTGTGCGGGCCCCCGTCAATTCCTTTGAGTTTTAGCCTTGCGGCCGTACTTCCCAGGCGGGGTGCTTAACGCGTTAGCTACGGCACAGCGGGAGTCAAAGCCCGCAGCACCTAGCACCCATCGTTTACGGCGTGGACTACCAGGGTATCTAATCCTGTTTGCTCCCCACGCTTTCGAGTCTCAGCGTCAGTATTCGTCCAGTTGGCCGCCTTCGCCACCGGTGTTCCTCTCGATATCTACGAATTTCACCTCTACACCGAGAATTCCACCAACCTCTCCGATACTCTAGCCTGGCAGTTTCGAGTGCACTTCCCGGGTTGAGCCCGGGGCTTTCACACCCGACTTTTCAGACCGCCTACACTCGCTTTACGCCCAGTAATTCCGAACAACGTTTGCACCCTCTGTCTTACCGCGGCTGCTGGCACAGAGTTAGCCGGTGCTTGCTAAGGCGATACCGTCATCATGCAGCGTATTAGGCTGCACTTATTCGTCTCGCCCCACAGAGCTTTACAACCCGAAGGCCTTCATCACTCACGCGGCGTCGCTGCGTCAGGCTTTCGCCCATTGCGCAAGATTCCCCACTGCTGCCTCCCGTAGGAGTCTGGACCGTGTCTCAGTTCCAGTGTGGCTGATCATCCTCTCAGACCAGCTACGCGTCTTCGGCTTGGTGAGCCATTACCCCACCAACTACCTGATGCGCCGCGGGCCCATCCTCAAGTGCTAGCTTATGTATAGAGGCCAGCTTTGACCGCGTTCTCTTTCGAGATCGTGGTCTTATGCGGTATTAGCATCCCTTTCGGAATGTTATCCCCCGCTCGAGGGCAGGTTACCCACGTGTTACTCACCCGTGCGCCACTGTACCGGGGCCGAAGCCCTTTCTCGTGCGACTTGCATGTGTTAGGCGCGCCGCTAACGTTCGTTCTGAGCCAGGATCAAACTCTCCAGTTGAATTTTGCCCTCGTGCTCCGTGAGGAGTCGCGAAGGACTTAATTCTGGAGATCCGGTTTCTGCCTTGCGGCTTCGTCCGGTTGATCTGACATTCTCGTCAGAATTTGGAAGGTCACTTCTGCTCGAGCCACCGAAGTGGTGGTCTACGGCATCGTGCCTTCCGGGAGCCCACTCTAGATCCGTCTAGAATGAGCGTACGATTCAGTTTTCAAGGACCGAGGCCCCGCTCCCGCCGCGTCTTCATCGCGTCAGGGAGGGCGCATTCTCCTCAGAATCGCGGACAGGTCAACACGAAAAATCTCCCGACATCGATTTCGTCCGGACGCCCCCCCGGAGGGGGTCGAAGTCAGTTCGGACCGCCGGTCTTCTTGCAGGTCGCTGAGCAGCTGTCGCCGTTGACGAGGTTGCCGTCATCGCACTGCTCGCCGTGATCGGCCTGAACGATGCCGTCTCCGCAGCGGGGCCCGAGCGTGCAGTCGGCGTTGCACTTGCCGTAGCCGCCCGTGTTGTCGGCGTTGCCGTCGTCACACGCCTCGGTCCGCGTCTTGATCCCGTCGCCGCACACGCTCTTGCACTCGGTGCGGGCGCGCTCGAAGCCGCGGAGCGTCAGCTTGTAGTTCGAGGCGCTCGTGTGACGCTCGGCCTGGAAGACGGTGATCTCGTACATCCCGCCGTCGACGAGCCCGAGGTTCGTCGCGGTCGCGGCGTTGAGCGTCACCGACCCGCTCTGTGCTCCGTGAACGCCGCCTAGATCGACCGCGAGGCGGTTGTTGATGAACACCCAGACGTCGTCGTCGCCTCGGAATTCGAGCGTCGGGTCGGTGCCCGCCGCGTAGGTGAACCAGTACTTGAACTCGCTCGTGAAGTGGAAGTTGCGCTCTGCATTCGAGCCGTCCTTCATCCCGGTCTCGATGCCGAAGCCACGTGTATCGAGTGGGAAGAACTTGCCCACGGAGTACGGCGCCTCGTTGCTGTCGAACGCGTACGAGCCGTCGGGGCGCTTGCGCAGCGTCAGCGTGTCGTCGATGCGCTTGTTGACCAGGAGGTTCTGGCCGTTCGTCAGTCCGTCGCGGTACCACTGACGAAAGGAGTCGGTGCTCGTCATCCAGGTCTTGGTCGCGTCGCACGCCTTCCCGTTCTTGAGGACCGGCTTGTTCTGCGCGTCGAGCGTCCTCTCGATGAGGCCGGCGCAGAACCCGGGGTTGTACTGCTCGAAATCCGGGTGCGCCGCGTACCCCGCCGGGATCGTCCCGCTGTAGCCGTGAGGGAGAAAGTCACGGTAGACGACAGGAAGCGTGAGCGCGTCCGGCGGCTCCGAGACGACGACCGTGCACGCGTAGCCTGCCTCGAGCTTGCAGTCCTTCGAGCACCCGTCGCCGTCGCGAAGGTTGCCGTCGTCGCACTCCTCACCCGGGAACTTGAGCCCGTCACCGCAGACGGCAGTGCACGTGCCGCCCGAGCAGGAAGGCTCCAGCTCGCAGGTCGGCGAACATCCGTCGAACGCCTCCGTGTTGCCATCGTCGCACTGCTCGGTCCCCTCCTTTTTGCCGTCGCCGCAGACCGTCGCGACGCAAGCCTTCCCCGGTACAGGGCAGGCGAAGCCTTCGTTCAGCCGGCAGATCGGGGAGCAGCCGTCTCCGTCGACGTTGTTGCCGTCGTCGCAGTCCTCGTCACCGGCCACGATCCCGTCGCCACATGCACTTGCCTCGCAGGCCGCGCCGAGCACCGGGCACTTGTAGCCGGGCTCGATGGTGCAGGCGCTCGAACAGCCATCGCCGCTCCTGTCGTTGCCGTCATCGCAGGTCTCGTTGGCTTCGATGGCGCTGTTCCCGCAGACCGGAACCCCTCCCCCGCCGCCATCGTCGTCCCCACCGCCGGGGCCGCCGCTCGAGAAGCCCCCGCTGCTCGTCTCCTCCCCGTTCCCGCCCGTAGAAGGCGTGAACGTCGACGATTCATCCCCACCACATGCAAAGCTGACGAGAACCCCCAACGTGACGAAGACGAGGGGAACAGAACGACCGAAGCGCATAGACCTCCAAGACGCCGCGAGTAGTACGGGCCACGTTCGTACATACAGGACCGCAACCCGCGTCTCATCTCCGTCGTTGGCAGAAGCTCACTTTCGTGGGCGCGCTCCCCACGGTCGGCGCTCCGCTGCGGCGGTGTAGGCTCGCAACGCGTGGCCATCGAGCCGAGCCCGACGGCGCCGACCGGCTCATCGAGCATCGACCACGTTCGGCCTCCGCCGGATGCGCGAGGTCCCGCGGTCGATCCGCGCGTCAGCTCCGGAAACGGTCGAACGGCTCGAGCACCAGCCCCGACGCGTCGAACGCAGCGTCGACCTCCGACACGAAGCGCTCGGCATCGCTCGGAGAGCGCGCGAGCTCGGCGAGAGTGTCGGAGCGATCGAGGAGGCGCTCGAGGTCGTCGATCGCGAACGCGTCCGGAGCGGTCGTCTCGATCTCGGACCATGCGAGCGGCGTCGCGATCGTCGCGCGTGGCAGCGCGCGGAGCGAATACGGCGCGACGACGGTCGCGTTGGGGGTGTTCCGAAGCCAGTCGACGAAGACGCGCTTCCCGCGCAGCGTGACCCGGAACGCGATCGTGAGGACGTCGGGGTGCTTGCTCGCAAGAAGCGTCGCGAGCTTCTGGATCGTGATGAAGAGCACGTCCACGCCCACCGTCGGTCGGATCGCGCAGACGACGTGGTAGCCCTTCGACCCCGTCGCGACCGGCACGCTCTCGAGCCCGAGCTCGCCAAGGGCGTCGCGGACGATCTGGGCGGCGCGACGCACGAGCGCGAGCTCGCCAGGTGGAGGATCGAGATCGAAGACGATGCGATCGGGCCTGTACAGGTCCTCCGCGCGAGCCGTCGGTACGTGAAGCTCGATGGCGCCCTGGTTGGCGAGGTAGGCCAGGTGGCCCGCCTCGCGGACGAGCGGATAGACCGTGACGTCTTTCGGCTCGGCGCCCTTACTGCGAGCATGCTTCTTCGAGGAAGCCTGGCGCCTCGGCACCTCGAAGCGTCCGATCGACTCGGGGTAGTGAGGCGGCACGTTCTTCTGGAAGAACCCCGGAGCCGCGAGCCCCTTCGGGAAGCGCCGGACCGAGAGCGGGCGCCCGGCGACATGCGGCAGCACGCGCTCCGCGACGCGCTCGTAATACGAGACCACGTCGCCCTTCGTCCGGCCGATCGCCGGGAAGACGATGCGACCTGCATTCGAGACCTCGAGCATGCTCGAAATGTACGGCATCGAGCTCGGCGCGTCCTATAGCGGTGCTCGCTCGCATGGACCGAGCTGAGCACTCGCATTCTACCATTCTTCGATCAGCGCAACTGAGTTGCGCTGTACTGTAATCGGGACGAGAATCGCTGCGAGCTCTTCACCCATGCAACGTCGGTGAAGTCCAGGACGAGGTCCTCCGCATCACTCGGCTTGCGTAGCGCTCCCGGTCGTCTTCACCCATGCCGTCGAGCGCACGGTGGCGTTGGTTCGGAGATTCATGAAATAGAGCTGGTATTCGATCGGATGGTAATTGCCGGCGCCCATGACGCGGTCGAGCACCCGACTGGCGAGGTCACGCGGAACGGCACCGATCTTCGCCACCACCAGATTGCCGTCGACGCACTTGGCATCCGCGAAGCCCAAGCGCGGCGAGCGATCCTCTGTCTCGAGGAAGACCGCCCCGAGGTTCTGATCCGCCGGGACGTGCTGCCCGTCCGGGCGCCAGCTGAGAGGATTGGTACAGAGTCGCTCGCGTCGGTCGCTCCCGTTGAGATCGAACCTCGTCGGCACGAACGCCGGGCCCCGCGCCTGATAGGCGACGACGCAATGGAGGTCGTCGTGCGACCGGCAGGGTTCGATGCCGGGCGTCCGTTCGCGCAGCCCTTCGCCCGTGACTTCGCCGCCGATGAGGTACGCGGCCACGAGCTGATCGCGGAGCTCGCTGCCGTGAATGACGTCGGCGAGCAATCGCGTTGCCAGGATGGCCCCCTGACTATGTGCCGCCAATATGAACGGCCTATGGCTCCCTCGTCGGGCCTGAAAAGCCATGAACGCGCGCCGAACGTCGCCGTATGCGACGTCGATCGCGTGTTGCCCATCTTCGGATGGTCGGTAGAACGCCGTACCGTTGGCCTGCCGGTAGCGCGGGGCGTACACGGCGCAACATGCATTGAAGGCGGAGGCTTGGATTCCCGTCGCCACCCTGTCCGTATCGGCGTTCAGGCGAGCGTCGCTCGTCGACGCGTTCCATTCCGAGCCGACGTACGAAGTCGGATGTACGTAGAACGCGTCGACGGGTGCCGTGCGTTGATCGATCGACGCGAAACCCACCGGATACTGGTCGGCCGCATCATCGCGCTCGGGCAGCGCACTCCAGCTCGAGTCATCCTCGTATTGCGGAGGCACAGGCACCGCGGTCACATCGAAGGACGTGCGCGGGGTCATTGCCCAGTCGATCACGGATTCGATGTTCGCGACGGCGAGAGCCAGCACGAGCACCAGCGCCATGGCCACGAAACCCAAGATTCGGACAAACCGTACGCGGAGCTTCATGTTTTCCCCTCCTTCCGAGGGACGAAACCGAACGCCAAGACATCACCGAGATCTTGCAGCAGTCGTTCGAGGTCGACCCCGTGACGTAGCTTCCCCGCGCGATGAAGGTTGATCGCGCCATGGGTCGCCGCCCACAGGACCTGACCGAGCCTCGCCGGTGGCAGCGTGGTGAGCCCGGCAGCATGGGCCTCGACGAGCGGTGATTCGGCCAACTCGCGGTAGCGCTTCACCGCCGCGTCGTGCTCGGGGCCACCCCCATGAGCATCGAAGATCATGTCGTAGAGGGCCGGCCTGCTCAACGCGAACTTCACGTAGGCGCGACCAACCGCGGCGAGCCTCGCTTCGAGCGACGGAGCGCCCTGCATCGCCTTCTCGGACTCCGCGGACAGGGCACCAAGGGCCGCCACACGAACCGAATCGAGCAAGGCCTCCTTGTCGGGGAAGTACGTGTACGGGGTGGTGCGGCTCACGCCGGCGGCCGCGCCGACTCGACGCAGTGAGCACGCATCGCGCCCCTCGCGCTCGACGATACGCATCGCAACGGCCGTGAGGCGTGCGCGCATCCGCTGCGCTTCCTTCTCTGTCAGGATCCGCCCCTGCACCGGACTGACGCTAGTCTAGAATTTGACGCTGTCAAATAGTTGCCCGAAACGCCGATGCGAGGGCCGGCTCGAAGCTGCTACGCCTGCACCTTCGCGCCTCCCCGCTCGCGCGCTCGTTCACGGACGCGGCACGGCTGCGCGCACGTCGACTGGCATCTCGGGCGCGAAGGGCTCGAAGTTCTCGACGAACATCTGGGCGAGCCGGCGCGCTCGTTCGTCGTACGCGGCCGGGTCATGCCAGGTCTTGCGCGGATCGAGCAGCTCGGCAGGCACGTCCTTGCACGCCGTCGGGACCTCGACCCCGAGCGTCGGGTCGCGCCGGAACGCGACCTGGTCCAGAGAGCCATCGAGCGCAGCTCGGATCATCGCTCGCGTGTGCGCGATGGAGATGCGTTTGCCGGTACCGTACGGCCCGCCCGTCCAGCCCGTGTTGACGAGCCACGCAGCAGCCCGGTGGCGCTCGAGACGCTCACCGAGCAGTCGGGCATAGACCGGAGGCGGAAGCGGTAGGAAGGGCGCTCCGAAGCAGGCGCTGAAGACCGCCCGCGGCTCGGTCACGCCACGCTCGGTTCCGGCCACCTTGGCGGTGTATCCGGAGATGAACTGGAACATCGCCTGCGCCGTCGTGAGCTTCGAGATGGGCGGCAAGACGCCGAACGCGTCCGCCGTCAGCATGATGATCGCGCTTGGGTGACCTGCCATGCCGTCGTGACGCGCGTTTTCGATGAACTCGAGCGGATAAGATGCGCGTGTGTTCTCGGTGAGCGAATCGTCGTCGAGATCGAGCTCTCGCGTACGAGCATCCATGGCGACGTTCTCGAGGATCGTCCCGAACCGGCGCGTCGTGGCGTAGATCTCTGGCTCGGCCAAGGGCGACAAGCGGATCACCTTCGCATAACAGCCGCCCTCGAAATTGAAGGTGCCGTGATCGCTCCATCCATGCTCGTCGTCACCGACGAGCGGCCGAGAAGAATCCGTGGAGAGAGACGTCTTTCCGGTGCCGGAGAGCCCGAAGAAGATGGCCGTGTCGCCCCCGGTGCCGACGTTCACCGAGGAGTGCAGCGGCAGCACACCTTGCTGCGGGAGCACGAAGTTCATCACGGTGAACATCGCCTTCTTGATCTCGCCTGCGTACTGCGTGCCCCCGATCAGGATGAGGCGCCGAGCGAAGTGAACGATGACGAACGACTCGGAATGAGTTCCGTCGATCGAGGGGTTGGCGTGAAAGCCGGGAGCATGGACCACCGTGAAGCGGGGCGACTCGACCGACACTTCGTCGCTCAGGCGGATGAACATGTTGTGGGCGAACAGGCTGTGCCAGGCCGTCTCGGTGAGCACGCGAACGGCGAGCCGATGGTCGGGGTCCGCTCCCACGGCGCAGTCCTGGACGAACAGGTCCTTCCCCTGCAGGTAGACGAAGAGCCGACGCCGCAACCTCTCGAACGATGCCTCGTCGATCGGTCTGTTCACGTCGCCCCACCAGATTCGCCCCTCGGTCGACGGTTCGCGAACCAGGAACTTGTCGTTCGGAGAGCGGCCCGTGTGTTGACCGGTACGAACCACGAGCGGGCCGCTGCGCGCGAGCCGGCCTTCGTGCCGACGGATGGCCTCCTCGTAGAGCACGGAAGTGACGAGGTTCCGACGCGCCAGCGCGAGCTTCGCGAGCGCATCCTCGTCGAGATCGGCGCGCTGCTGACGAGATGGAAACGCAGAGTCGGGCGTGAGCATGGGACCTCCACCGGCACAGGACGGTCCCTCGAATCGCAAGGACCGTACCCCGTGGGCCGGACGGGACCGTCCGCCCGCCATAGGCCGCCCCTTCGAAGCGCTCGCGCCTTCTCCACGAGGTCGACAGCGGCTACGCGCTCGACGAGCCCGGCCGGCGTACGCGGCAAGGCAGCCGCGCTTGTGGTGCGTTTGGGCTGCGCCGGCGTACCTCCGACCGGCACGCCTTTGGAGGCGAAACCGAGCGAGCAGAGCTCGAAGTGGCGCGAGCGACAGCGTGAGCTCGCGCCGGAGCTCGAAGGCTACTTCGCCTTGTTCGGCGCGCCCGGCGTCGGGGCGGTGACCTCGAACTCGCCGCTGGAGTCGCCGTTCGGCATGCGACCCCACGTGTCTTCGCCGCTCGCCGCCTTCGCCGGATAGACCACGCTCCCGACGATGCCGCCGTCGCTCGCGAGGAGGAAGATGGTCTCGCCGTTCTTGTTGCTGATCCCGAACTCGGCGTTGAAGCAGAACGACTGCCCGCCCTCGGGGCAGGTCTTACCGGCGTCGACGCCGCCACCACGGACGATGCCATACGCTCCGGCAGCGAGCTTCGTACCCTCGGGGAACGTGACGGCCTCGGACAGCTTCGGCTCGCCGGTGGTCTTGTCGCTGTCGGCGACCTTCCAGCCACCGATGTCGATCGCCGTGGCGCTCGAGTTGACGAGCTCGATCCACTCGTCGCCAGCGGAGATCTCGTTGATGAGCACGGTGGAGGACGAGCCCGTGGTCGCGTCGAACGTGTTGCCGCTCGAGCCCGACGAGCCGCTCGAGCCCGACGAGCCGCTCGAGCCCGACGAGCCGCTCGAGCCGCTCGAGCCGCTCGAGCCGCCGCCATCGGCGACGTCGGAGGGCGTGACGCCATCGGTGGACTCCGAACATGCCCAGGCGAAGGTGGCGACCGAAGCGAGAGCGAAGACGACGAAGAAACGACGCATGAGGGCCTCCATCAGAAGACGACACGAAGGACGGCGCGCAGGTCCCAGGCATCGGAGCCGGGGAGCTCGCTCTGCGCACGCTTGGTGGGGATTGAGCGGGTGAGCGCGAGGAAGGTCTCGACGGGGAGCGCGACGCGATAGCCCGCGCTTCCCCAGATGCTCGTGAGGAAGTCGTTCGGCTCGGTCTCGACGTCACGAACGACGTGATCGAGGCGGGCGCCGAAGAGCAGGCGCGGGAGCGGTTCGACGCGCACGAACGCGCTCGCGAGGATCGTGCGCTGGGTGCCGAGCTGGGCCACGCCCCATGCGTGCGTGAGGTAGGCGCCGGCGCGGACACGCTCTCCCTGCCAGACGAGGCCGCCCGTGACCCGGTCGGCGCGGGCACGTGAGGTCCCGGTCGATCCGGCAACGTAGGAGCCGAAGATGCCGAGCGGACGGAGCGCACCGTCCGGCAGCGGATGGACCTCGACGGCACCTTCGAACGTCTTGCCGCGATTGAGCTCGCGGCTCGTGTAGCCCTCACCGTTGTAGGCCGCCGCCGCGATCCAGCCGTAACCGCGCGGCAGGTCTACGCGCGCCTTCGCGCCGAGGTCCGCGGGCGTCATGAGCCCGTTGGCCTCGAGCCCCGATGGCGCGACGGCACGGAGCCGCCACGTTCCGTCGAGGTTCGGCACCGTGAGCGTCGGGATCACTCCCGCCGAGATCTCGAGCGGGGTCGCGACGCGATAGGCGCCGTAGGCCTCGCGCACGCGCAGCACGAGGCTGTCGCCTGCCACGCCCACGAGGGATCCCTCGCTCGCCGAGCGGGTCGCCTCGAGCACCACGCGACCACGCGCCTTGTCGAGCTCACCCTCGACGGCTGCATGCACGCGCGGGACGTCGAACGTGTGGAACCAGGTCTTGTTGTTCCCCGGCCCGTCGAAGGCGCGATAGCTGTATTGCGCAATCACCTCGAGCCCGACCCGGACCGGTCCCTGCCCGCGCGTCGCGGCCTCGGTCGGCGGCGCGGCGTGTCCGACCGGAGCACCGTCCTCGGCGGTCGGCTTCGGCGCTCCCGCGTCCGGCTCGGCTGCGGGGGCAGCGGTCGTGGGCGGAGGCGCAGCGCCTGCATCGAGGTCGGCCGAAGGCGCGGGGGTGCCGGCGTCCTCGTCCTGCGCTGCAGCGGGAAGCGTGAATGTGATGAGGGTGAGCGCGAAGAAAGAAGCGAGCGCGGCGCGCAGCGTCGAGCGCATCATCGGGTGTCCGGGAGCGGAGGTAGGAGCGGAGGTAGGAGCGGAGGTAGGAGCGGAGGTAGGAGCGGAGGTAGGGGCGGAGGTAGGGGCGGAAGAGGGGGTGGAGTGCCGAAGAGGAGCGCGAGGTCCGGCCGCGGCGCATCGCTCGGATCGAAGTGGATCCCGAGGCGGAGTCCGTTCGTGCGGTGGAGCGAGCGGACGAAGCGATGATGATCGGCGACGACGAGGTCTGCGTACGCGACGCCCACGTCGGCTTGTTCGTCGCTGAAGCGATCGGGGGCGTGGGCAAAGCGCGCGAAGATCGCGCGCGCGTTCGCCGTGCCGTCGGGGCCGGAGGTGTGAACGCGCGCGACGATCGAGCCGAGGACGGTGCCGAGCGCGGAGATCGCCTCCACCGTTCCTTCCTCGTCGGCCATGCGCGCGACGCGGATGTTCTTCTGTCCCTCCGACTCGACGCGGATCTGACAGGGGAACCCGAGCCACTGCGTCCAGCCCCAGAGCGGCTCGGCATCCGGCCGCGCCCAGGCCTGCCGTGCGGAGCGGACGACGCGCTCGCCGACGGTGTCGTGGTAGACGCCTGGCGCGTACAGACCGCCGATCCCCGAGTCGGCGAGCTCCTTCAGCTCGAGGAGGACGTCATCCGCCGGATCGTCGGTCGGCCCGCGCACGAGCAGGATCGCGCGGAGGCGCGGCCAGCTCGCCACCCCGCTTCCGAACTCGCGCACGGCATCGAGGAGCTGGACCTGCTCCGGCGGCGGCGGTGCGACGAGCGAGGTGCGCCAACGCTCGATCGCCTCGGGGAGCGACGCCAGCACGCTTGCCGGCAAGTCGGCGTAGACGTTCTGCGCATCATCCGGATCGATCGGTCCCCGAACGATGCGACGGCGGCCGTTCTCGAGCACGGTGAGATCGGCGAGCTCGCGGCGAGACGCATGGTCACGCTCCGAGCGCCTGAAGACGTCGGCGATGATCGGGCTCGCCGCCTCGGTGCCCCGTCCCGGCGGTGTCCCGCGTGCAGCCGCCTCGATCCCCGCGCGGTAGGCGTCCGCCGCGGCCCGTGCGATCGACCGACGTGCGTCGACTGCGAGCTGACGCGCCGCCGCGTCTTCGGGGTTCGACAACATCGCGGCGAGCGCCATCCCGGCGGTCAGGCGACGGACGTCCCAGAGGTACGGAGCGCGGTCGGCGGAGTCGAAGTCGTTGGGCTCGATCGCGATCGAGCCGTCGCTCGCGCGGAGCGCACCGAAGTTCTCGGGATGCGGATCGCCGATGCTCGGCACGAGCGGGACGTCGAGGTCGAAGCCGGAGACGGCGACCGTGGTCGAGCCGGTCCGCACGTCGCTCCGGTAGACGGGGACTGTCCCGCGGTAGAACTCGAAGACGCCGCCCGCCATCCGCGTGTACTTCCCGGCGCTCAGGAGAGGCCGCGACCGGATGTACGGCTCATCGGCCGCTGCCATCACGGCGACGATCTGCCCTTCGCGCGCGTCCGCCGGAGCGTCGTCGCATCCGCTTCCGGCCGCGAGCAGGACGGCGGTGAGCGCGAGGCCGAGACGGCCGGCACGACGGCATGACTGCGTCAGGCGTGGCTGCGGCACCCGCCGTGTTGTGGTCGAGTTCAGTGACGAGAGCGAGGCAGGCGCGCAAGCTTCGGCGTCCAACGTGGAACGAACGTGTGAACTCGTCCCTCGCCCCTCACGTCCACGGTCGGATGACAGTGAGGTCGCCGACGCCTAGAAGCTCCCGCCGATCCCCGCGCTCGTGCCCGCGAACCAAGGGGTCACCCGCCCCGTGGAAGCGGTCGTCCTCTCCTGCCCCGTGAGGAGGAAGTACGTGCCGATTCCAACACCGATGAACCCGACTCCGAAGCCAATCGTCGAGGCGGTGGCTTGCAGCGTCAGCGAGTCGCCGGTGTTGCGTTCGGAGGTCGGGCAGATCCGGTCGGCACAACGCGCGTCTAGATCGGACTTCGTTCCGAGCGCGATCGCACCGAACACCGTTCCGGCAGCAAGCCCGACGACGCCGGCGCCGTAGCCGACGAAGACCATCGGCGAGAGGGGCTCGCGCGATGTCGGGTTCCCCGAGCCGCCCGAGACGTCACTGGTGGGCGCAGACGGCTTCTCCACTGGCACGGCAACGAGCTCGAGACGCACCTTCGTCGTATCGCCCCCTGCGAGCTCGACGGACTGCACGACCGGGACGTAGCCGTCTTTGGTGGCGCCGAACTTCCGGAGGCCTGCGCTCACGTCCACGGGACCAACCGGCGAAGCCCCGACCGACACGTCATCGACCGTGATCTGCGCGCCGGGAACGTTCGTCTCGATCGTGACCTTCGCGACGCGACCGTTGAGCTCCTCGATGTCCTTCTCCACTTGCTGACGGCGCTGCGCCGGCAGCTGAGGACCTTGCACACGAAGATACTCTTCGAGGGTCTGCAGCGCGGCGGCGTACTCGCGGAGCTGGAAGTACGTCTGACCGATGTTGTAGAGGATGGCGCGGTTCGCCGACAGGTCGTACGCACGCTTGAACTCGACGAGCGCCGCTCGGTAGTCCTCTTCGGAGTAGAGCTTCACACCGCGCTGGAAGTGGACCTTGGTCTCGGTGTCGTTCTGAGTCTCCGTCACCGGCGCCTTCGGCGCTGACTGCGCGCTCGCGATCGAGCCGGCAAGAGTCGTCGCCACGAGCACCGCGAGGCGAACGAGACCAGCGTGGGCGCGGGTCATTGCGCCTCGCAGAAGCCGAAGTTGCAGCTCTGTCCGGAGCTGCACTCGGCGTTGGACGAGCAGGCCTGGCACGTCGTCGATCCGGTGGCCTCACGATCGAAGGCGCAGCCGCAGGCACGCGCCGGCTTGAAGGAAGACATCGCGCCCATCTCGCTCGTGCGCTGCACCCTCATCGCACACGGCGGGACCACGTGTTGCCGGACGGCGGTTCGAATCAGCTCCACCCCGAGCGGCGGCGGCTCGCTTCCCGCGAGATACGCGATGAGGTCGCGGGCGCGTGGATGCTTCGCGAGGCCCGTTCCGTCGACCTGCGTGAAGAGGTGAAGCGGGCCCCAGATCGCGTAGCGCCCGTCGCGCACGTTGCGCTTGTCGAGCGGGCGGACATCGGGAAGGTATCCGCACCGCTGGCCGAAGTGCTGGTAGGCGAGCTGCTTCAGCTCGGGACGAGCCGAATAGTCGGCCGCGAGAATGCCGATCGCCTTGTCGGCATCCGCCTGGGCGATGAGCCCCGAGAGGCTCGTGAAGATGTTGTCGCTATTGCCGCGGTCGATCCCTCGCCAGCGCTTTGCGTTCACCCCAATGGCGGCGCCGATCATCTGCTGGGTTCCCGAGAGGTCGTTGCGACGAAAGAGGAACGCATCGTCGAGCCATGGCGCGAGCGTCCCGAGGCCGAACGTCAGGTAAGCCGCCTCGGCGCTGATCGATTGCTCGCGCGAGCCCTTGTTCACCGCGAACGTCATCGCCTGGATCGGGCCCTGGAAGTCGACGACGCCTTGCGGCAGCCCTGCGCCGCCGAGCCCACACGTCTGAGCGAAGACGTCGGAGATCCCGATGTCGGCGATCGTGCCGGCAGCGAGCGTGCACGTCTCTTCCTTGGCGGTCTTGGATCCGGCAGCGAGGGTCGCGCTGTTCGCATCCCAATAGCTCGCATTCGTCGAGTCGTTGCTCGCCATCGGCGCGCCCGAGAGGATCGCGCTCGCGCCGGTACATGACCCCTGGCTCAGGTAGACGATCGTGGCTGGACGCAGCGGATCGACGAAGATGGCCGGCGCCAACGCTGCGATCAGCGGCTTCGCTGCAGACGAGCCCGTGACATAGACGACCGTGGGGACGGGGGTCCCGGTACCAGCATCTGGAGCCACACCGCCGGGCTGGAGCTTCTGCAGTGCCGTGCAGCTCGCAGCGTCGGCATCGTTCGTCGCGAGGAAGGTCGCGGTGAGCGCGAGGAGCGCGCTTCCGAGGAGCTTCGATTTCTTCACGTCACGTACCCCCTTCAGGCGGCGGAAGAGGCGGGAGGCCCCCGTCGGGCAGGAGAAGGCCTTCGAGACGGTTGCGGTCGAACGGCGTGCATGGAGACTCGCCGCACGCGTTCAAGAACTGCTCGTTCGTCGCGGGCTCGCAGGCGTAACAGGTCGTGGTCAGGTCGTCGTCACAGCCCGCGTCCGACTCGGGCGCCATGACATCGGTCCCGACATCGGGGCTCCCCGCTTCGACGGGTTGGTCGCGAAAGTCGTAGGAGCCGACGACGAGATTGCAGCCGAAGGCGAATACGCCGACGGCGCCCACGAGAAGGCGACCCACGCGAGGGAAGCGACCCACGCGACGGGATGTGCGGTGCATGCCGGAAGGCCGGTTCATCTTGGTTCCAGGTCCGTGTCGATCGGTCGCTGGCGTTTGCCGGGTTTGGACGGCGGTGAGGCCGGGGCTTCGGGTGCTCCGGCGGAAGACGGCGGCGCCGCGGGCCGTCCGAGAGGTGCGGCCGGTCCGTTGTTCACGACGGGGGCCCGATCGAGCCTCAGCACGAGGTCGACGTCATGATCGAAAACGACGACCTCGGTCCTCGTCACGTAGCCGGGGGCTTCGGCCCGAACCTGATGCGCGACGCCATCCCTGCGGATGGAAGCGACGTGCGGATTCGAAGGAAGCGCGACACCATCGAGCAGAAGGCGGGCGGTCGCCGGCGAGGCTCGAAGCTGCACGTGAACGGTCGCGGTTGCGGAGGGCACCGTCGTCGCGCTCGGCACCATGACCGTCGTGGCCTCGGGGGCTGCGGGTGCAGTCGTCTCGACCGACGCGGTCTCCGTCGCTCGCGCGCCTGCACGCGCCGCCGAGATCGCGAGCCCAGCGAGGAACGCGAGGACGAGCGTGCCGACGAGCACCCCCGCGAAGATCGCCGTGCGTGACCGTGGTGCCGGACGGTTCAGGACCGGAGGCGCCATCACGGCCGACACGTGCGAGCCCGGCTGTGATCCGGGATGGGAGCCGGGCTGCGATCCGGGAACGGATCCCGCCCCGGGAACGGGCTCCATCAATCGCGGAAGGACCGCGTTTGCGCCCGACAGCGAGAGCATGGGCTGACTCTGCGACAGCCCCGGATGCGAGCCGCTCATTGCCGGATCGTTCAGGCGAACCAGACCGATGCTCCACGAGCGACCGCTCGACGCGGCTTCGCGCAGGAGCTGCAGCTGGTTGTTCACCGCGGCAGAGACCTCTGCCCGTTCGGCCGCGAAGCCGCGCGTCATCTCCGCCCCCAGCTCACGGAGCGATTCATGGCCGCCGTCCGGACGTGTCGCCAGCCAGGCCTCGAGATCGCGACGGAGCATGTCGGCGGTCACGTAGCGTGCCTCCGGGAACGCAGCGGTGGCCCGTGCGACCACGTTGGCGAGCTGGATGTCGACGTCGGGAACTGCTTCGACGAGCGACGGCACGTCGTTGGTCACGAGCCGACGGAGGACGCCTTCGGTCGAGTAGCCCGACCACATCCGCTTGCCGGCAACCGCCTCCCAGAGAAGGACGCCGATCCCGAAGATGTCGGCACGTCGATCGATCGACTCGCTTCGAGCGTGCTCGGGCGCCATGTACGGCACTTTGCCCTTCACGACGCCGACGCTCGTCTCGTGACTCTGGCTCATCGCCTTGGCCACGCCGAAGTCGACGAGCTTCACCTGGCCGTCGTAGGTGACGAAGACGTTGTGCGGGCTGACATCGCGATGGACGACGTTCAACGGAACATCGTCGAGGTCGCGGAGCTCGTGGGCATAGTGGAGCCCGTTGCATGCCTCGGCGAGCACGCGTACGTGCGAGGCGAGCGGCAGGTTGCCGGAGCGCCCAAGACGTGAGCGGACGCGGAGCAGCGACTGACCGTCGAGATACTCCATCGCGAAGAACGCGCGGCCGTTCTCTACGTTCACCTCGTTCGTCTGCACGACGTTCGGATGGCTCAGCCGCGCCGAGAGGCGTGCCTCGTCGAGGAACATGTGGAGGAAGCCTTCTTCCTCGATCAGCGACGGCTTCAGCTCCTTGATGACGCTGAGCTTGGCGAAACCGGCCGGCCCCTGCGCCACCGCAAGGTACACGTGCCCCATGCCGCCCTGCGCGAGCTCGATGATGAGCCGATACCTTCCCAGCTGAAGGGCCGGCGGGGCGCTGTAGGATTGCGCGGTCACGTGCGGCCGGACGGTAATCGTTGCGCCGCACGGTTCCGCGCTCCCACAGCGACGGGAAGGTGACATTACGCGGTCACGAAGCTCTCTCGACGGCGCGCGACGGAGGAGCGTGTGCGCGCGGCTGTTCTGCCCGAGCGTCATGCGGAGGCGGAGGGATGGACGACGCCACGCGCGCGAAGCTCATGCTTGGCCTCTCGAACGTCCGGAGCTTCCCCCCCGACGGTGACGCTGGCAGTGTCTGCGCCCAGCTACGGTGGAGTCCTCGTCGATGAAGTCGTTTCGTCCCGATCGCGCTCGCGTGGCACGCGAGATCCGCGCCACGGTTCGCCTCGCGCTGCCGCTCATCCTCGCGCAGCTTGCGGCGGTCGGCACCAACATGGTCGACGCGATCCTCGCAGGCCATCACAGCGCTCACGTGCTCGGAGCCGTCGCCGTGGGAGCCAGCATCTGGTCGCTTGGAATCTTCAGCGGCATCGGCGTGATGATGGCCGTCCCGCCGTCGGTATCTCAACTCGACGGCGCCGGCCGCCGTCATGAGGTCGGTGCCGTGTTCCGCCAGGCGCTTTGGTTGGCGCTCGCCATGGGCATGTTGCTCTGGTTCGCCGTCCGCCATGCGGCTCCCCTCATCGCCCTCATCGGAGTCGCCCCGGGGCTTCGTGACGAGGTCGGGGAGTTCTTGCACGCGATCAGCTGGGGAGCGCCCGCTCTCACCTGCTACTTCGCGCTGCGCGGCCTGTCCGAAGGCCTGTCGATGACACGTCCGTCGATGTACTTCAGCCTCGGCGGCCTGGCCGTCCTCGCGCCGCTCGGCTACGTGCTGATGTTCGGAAAGCTCGGCCTTCCGCCACAAGGCGCGCGTGGCTGCGGCATCGCTACGGCCCTCGTGCTCTGGCTCGAGATGGGCGCGTTCGCCATCTACATCGCACGCCACCGCAACTACCGAGGGCTTGGTCTCGGGGAGCGTTTCGACCCTCCACGTCTCGCGCGAATCGGCGAGCTGCTCTGGGTGGGCCTGCCGATGGCGGTGACGCTGCTCGCCGAGGGCGGCCTCTTCGTGGCGGTGGCGCTGGCGCTCGGAACGCTCGGCGAGGACGTGGTGGCCAGTCATCAGGTGGCGCTGAACATCGCCTCCTTCTTCTTCATGATCCCGCTCGGACTCGCGATGGCGATCACCGTGCGGGTCGGGCATGCGGTCGGGCGTGGCGATGCGAGCGGCGTGCGCTACGCCGGCTTCTGCGGGATCGGCCTGACCCTCGTCACGCAGTTGGTCTCGGCAGGACTGATGCTGAGCATGCCGCACGTCATCGCGTCGCTCTACACCCGCGACGTGGCGGTGATCGCGACGGCAACCGAGCTCATCGTCCTGGCCGGGTTCTTCCAGTTCTCGGACGGGATCCAGGTGGCGTCGAACGGCGCGCTGCGCGGCCTCAAGGACACTCGCGTGCCGATGGTGTTCACCTTGTTCGCCTATTGGATGGTCGGCATGCCGGTCGGCTGGTGGCTCGCGTTTCGACAGGGGCTCGGCGCGCGCGGCATGTGGATGGGCCTCATCGCGGGGTTGAGCGTGGCCGCCGTGCTGCTCTTCACACGCTTCGCGCGGAGCTCCTCCCGTGAGCGCTGGCGGCGCGCGTCGACCGTGACCTGAAGCTTCCCGCCGGCGCCGGACCGTCCCGGAACCGATGTCGGCGGGTCGGGCCCGCCGTCAGCAGGGGATCTCGCAGTCGACCCAGCGGTCCTGGCCGTCGCGCTCGAACGTTCCGTGAGCGGCGCCTTCAGCCCGCACGTCGGAACGCGCGTACGGCATCGCGTGCTTGTCGAACGTCTTCAGGATCTCGGGCCGCGGGATGCCGTTGCGGTATTGCCCCTTCCCCTTCTGCGTCGACATCATCGCGGGCGTGCCTTCGGCGAGGTGCTCGTCGAGGAAGACGAGCGGCGTCGCATTGTGGCTTCCGTGGTGGCCGACCTTGAAGAAGGTCGCGCTCGCAGCGAGAGCGAGGGAATCCGCATCCTCGAGGATCTTCATCCAGGCGCCGACCTCGGCATCGCCGGTGAGGAGCAGCTTCGCCGCGCCGAGCTCGATCACGAGCACGAGGCTCTCGCCGTTCAGATACGCATCCGTCGCCGCCGCGATGTCGGTGATGTCGCCGTTGAACTCGCGAATCATGTCGATCGACTTGCGCTGGAAGGGAGGACGCGCAGGCGCTTTCTGGAGGCGCCACTCCGGACCGAACGGCAGCGAATCCGTCTCACCGCCTTCGGGCGCGACCCCCGCCAGGACTCCCCAGCCCGCAGGCACGGACTTCTTTCGACGGTAGGCCGGGTCCCTCGACGGACCGAGCACGTGAATCGTCGCGCCGGGAAGCACCGGCGATTCGAACTGAAACGGCAGCTTCTTGCCGTCCGGCAGATACCGCCGCTTGGCTCGACCTCCGTCCGCGCGCTTCATCCCACGACGGAGGTTCGCGATCCCCTCCGCATTCGTCCGCGCATTCCAGAGCATCCAGGCGAGGGCTTCCTTGTCCTCGTCGCTGCTCTTCGTCGCCGGAAGCGCTTTGGCAGCCGCGTCCTCGAGCACTCCATCGGGTTTGACGAGCCCATGAGCGGAGTCCATCAGACGATTCCAGAACGCGAGCGACGGCTCCTCCTTCTCGACGCCTTCCCGGGCAGTGAACGGAAGCCAGACCTCCTCGACGCCGATCTCTTTCCACTGCTCCGTCTGCCCGAAACCGGAGATGTGGTCCTGATGGCGATGGGTCGCGACCACGACATCGAGACCTTCTCCGTCGAGGTCCTTCTTGATCTGTTCGATCAGCCCGCGATCATCGAACTTCCCTTTGCCGTTCGTGTGATAGCCGCAGTCGACCAACATCCGACGCTCGCCGTCCTTCGTTGGAAGCCGGATCAAGAAACAATCTCCGAATCCGACGTTGTACATCCGGATTCGAATGCGCCGCTTCCCGGCCGGCGACATCGCCATCGCAGTGGTCATCGGGGCCTCCCTTCGTGCATGCCGCGATAGTCGACGGCGAATGGATCGCGACCGGCGCCGTGGAGCCTCCAGCCGAGCGCATTCGTGGTTGCGAGCGCCGCCGCTCGTTCGAGGTCGGCTTTGCGTGTGTTCGGAGCCTTGGTGCGAATCAGAAAGCGCAACTTGCCGTTCACGCCGATGACGAGCGTTGCGCCGGTCGGAAACGACATCGCCTCGCCGGACGCGAGCGTCACCGGTGTCATCTGGACGAGCTGAACGACGAGCCCGAACCGCAAGGTCCCGTCCGCCGTCACACGATGACTGCCGTGAAAACCGACCGTGCCGAGATCGCCGGCGGACAGTCGGAGCTCCGCTCGCTTCTCGGCATCGAGACCGGCAAACCACGCCAGGATCGCGGCACGGAGCTGCTTTTGCGCGGGCACGTCTCGATCGGCCGAGTCTCCGCTCCCGCTCGAGACGACCTCCGGCGCTTGTTGCTTCGAGTCAGAGGCGCGTTCGCCTGACGCGAAGAGATCTGCTTCGTCATCGTCCTCGCGCGTGTCGGAGCGTTGCTGTTGCGCTCCGATCTGGACGGCCAGGTCGACCCACTTCTGGAACTCGGGCTCGTGATCGCTCCACGCCTCGCGCGGCGGCGAGTCGAGGAGTAGTGCGCTGACGGCGAGCGAGCCGGCGTCCATCGCGAAGATGCCTCGACGGCGACACCCCTCGATGATTGCGGCCCGGAGACCGCTCTCGTCGAGCGGGTTGAGCTCCCAATCCGCGGTCACCAGGGCGCGGAGGAAGGCGCCGAAGTCGACGTCCGCCGGAGGCAGGTAGTCGAACGCGCGGATGCACATCGTCAGCACCCCCTGCGCCGTCCGAACGCATTCGGCGGTGAGGCGAGCGACGAGGTCGGGATGGAGCGCGCCCTCGGGGAGGATCCCGCTTCCGCCAGTCGCGATCCGGATCAGATCGGCGGAACGACGGTCGAACGTCGTTTGAAACCCATCGAAGATGGCCGCGAGGAGGACCTCACCGAGGTCGTGCTCCTCCTCCACGTCCTGAATGCGCTTCGTCGAGCACAGTGCCGTGCGAAGCGCAGCGCCGCTCCCGAGTCCTTGACCGAACTGCGCGGCAATTTCCGTCAGCCGGGCGCTGTTGGCGAGCTTTCCGCGAGCTTCCTGCAGCGCTTGCTGGACGAGATCACGAAACGTGAGCCGCTGGAACACCGCGACGATGTCTGCGAAGGCCTCGTGAAACGCACGCACATGCGGGTTGGTCGCGATGTTGAAGTGCGGTCGAAGCCGGTCGACGATGGCGTGCGTCACTTCGTGCGCCACGATGTCGTGCGAGAGACACGTGAAGATCGTCTGCCCGGGAAGGTTCTCTCCCGGCGACTCGTCGCTCGCACGGAAGTATCCGAACAGAACGGCGCGCAGCTTCGGGTGGTAGAAGGCATTCGCTCCGCGGAACGCATGCGGCACGAGTCGGAGCCGGCGCCGACTCTTGAAGTAGATCATTCGCCCGAGCGCACGATCGAATTGCTCGAGCGTTCGCATCGCCACGGCGTAGACCATCTGCTGGTGGAACTGCGGGTCCGACTCCGACGGCTCGAGGCCGTGCTGCATCGCGATGTGAGCGCTGTCGAGGTCGACAGGCTCGAGCCAGACCGCCTCCTGGCCGGACGTATCGACATCGGCGACCTCGATCCGTCGTCCAAAGAAGCTCGCGTCTCTCCGTTCGAGCTCCTCGAAGCGCAGCTGGACCGTTGCTCTGTGCTCCCCCCCACGAGCCACCATCGGATCGATCGCGAAGATCCGAAGGTGTCGATACTCCGGGCGCGTCTGCTCGGGCGATCTCCGCATTATCCCTCTCCCCTCGTCGTCGGCGCTGGCCGCGGAGCGAGCGCCGACATCTTCTCCGGCCACCACGAGCGCGACAAGTGTTCATGCTCCAAGGAGCCGACGTTCCACCGGTCGGGATGGTCGAGCGCTTGGGGGCCGGCGCCCTGGGATCCGCAACTCGAACGCGATCCCGACATGAACGGCGCAAGCGACTGGCGCCAAAGAGCCCTTCCAAGCTTCAGCGCCGAAGTTTGCTCGTGCGACTCACAATCGTCACACGACTGAAGTAGTGGTCACCGGGCGAGGCGTCCTACCCGCCCTTCCGACGGGCGCCTCGATCGGACGTAGCGGAACCGGTCCCGGGAATCGCGGAGATCGCGGGACGGCGCTTCGCTCGACGACGCAAACGTTGGCTCATGGCGGGCTCGAACGCCAGACAGGAGGCCCCGGTGTCGAACATCCAACATCTTCTGGTCCCGACCGACTTCGGCGAAGCATCCAACGCGGCGATCGAGCTTGCGCTCGCGCTCGCCTCGAAGCTGGACGCAGAGGTCACCCTCCTGCACGCGACGTGGCTGCCCCCGGTCTACTACTCGACCTACGCCGGAGGGCTCGCCTGGCCGACCGACGAGCTCGAGGGAGAGGCCAAGAAGGAGCTCGACGAGCTCGTGGCGAAGACTCGAACGCGCTACTCCAAGGTCAACGGGACGCTCGTGGCAGGCGATCCGTGGGAGTGCATCCTCGCCGCTGCGACGAAGCATGGCGCCGACCTCATCGTGATGGGCACGCACGGCCGCCGTGGGATCCCGCGCGCTCTCCTCGGGAGCGTCGCCGAGAAGGTCGTCCGCTCGTCCCCCATTCCGGTCCTCACCACCTCCGCTACGAGCACTGCTCAGTAGCCGCTCCGCTCGGGAGACGAGCTCGCACCATCTCGTCAGCGTGCCTTCGCCTTCGCGCGGCCCTTGAGGAGCATATCGGGGTCGCGTTCGATCGCCTCCGCGAGCTCGGTGACGGCCTCGGCGGCCTCGCGGATGCCGCGCATCGTCGACTCGAGCTCGCGCGTCGTCCGCTTCGTCCCTCGGCCGAGGTCCTCGATCGCTCCGGCAGCGTGAGTTGCTCGAGCGAGCAGGCCGGCGTCTCCATCGATCCGATCGAACATGGCGTTCATCCGACCGACCGCCCCGTGGAGGTCGTCGAGCATGCGCGCCGACCGCTCGGGAAGCCCCGCGCGGTCGAGGCCCCGGACCACGTGGTCGAGCGAATCGAGGACCCGTTCGGCATGCGCGAGCGCCGAGGCGGCCTTATTCGTGACATCGTCCTCTTCCAGCCGCGCCATCATGCGGTCGAGGCGGGACATCGCCGCCACCACCGCGTCCGTGATCAGCGGGAGCTTCTCGATCGCCTTCATCGCAGCGCCCTCGAGGCTCTTCAGCGTGCTCGGAGCCGCCGGGATGTAGTTGGCCGGCGGGTGGAACGGGAGCTCGGGCGGCGGGATCACGCGCGGGTCGAAGAAGTCGAGCGACAGGTACTTCACGCCCGTGATCCCGATCGAGGCGACCTGCGCGCGGAGATCCATCGGCGATGTCATCCGAGAGGCATTCTCCTCGTGCTCGACGAAGCCGAGCCGCCGAAGCTCCTCGATCTCGAGGTCCTCGACGACCTCGATGTGCCGGCGGTCGGGCGCGATGTCGATCGCACTGACGACTCCGACCGTCACGCCTCGGAACTTCACGTGCGCGCCGACGTCGAGCCCCTGAACCGACTCGTCGAAGTACGTCCGATACTCGACGGTGTCCGTCCGGAACAGGTGGATGCCGAGCGCGATCCCGAGTGCGACGAGCGCGACGAGCCCGATGACGACGAAGAGCCCGATCTTGAAGCGGCTGACCGGAGTGGGCATCCCTACCCCCTCCCGCCTCGGGTGAAGAACTCGCGAACGCGTGGGTCCGTGCTCTCCCGCAGCGCCCGAGGATCACCCTCCGCCACGATCCCGCCTCCTCGGTCGTCGAGGACGATGCAGCGGTCGGCGATCGCGAAGATGCTCTCGAGCTCGTGGGTCACGACGATGCACGTGAGACCGAGACTCTCGTTGAGCGTCCGGATCAGGTCGTCGATCTCCTTCGCCGTGATCGGATCGAGCCCCGCCGAGGGCTCGTCGAGGAAGAGCAGCTCCGGATCGAGCGCGAGCGCGCGGGCGAGCGCGGCCCGCCGGACCATCCCGCCGGAGAGCTCCGAGGGTAACGTCTCGAACGCCCCTTCGAGGCCGACGAGGGCGAGCTTCGTTCGGGCGATGGCCGCGGCGGCCTTCGGCGGAAGGTCCGTCCATTCGGCGAGCGGCAGCTCCACGTTCTCGCCGACGGTCATCGAGCCGAACAGCGCTCCGGCCTGGAACATGACCCCGAACGGAGGAAGGCCCGTAGTCAGGTCGACCGGTCCCTGACCTGCGATGTCGACGTCGCCGGCGATCGGCCGCTCGAGGCCGATGAGGAAGCGAAGAAGCGTCGACTTGCCCGAGCCGCTCCGTCCCAGGATCGCGAAGACCTCTCCGCGGTCGACGTGAAACGTCAGGTCATGGTGCAGCACCCGGTCTCCCCAGCCGATCGTGAGCCCGCGGACGTCGAGAACACGTTCGCGCTCCGGAGGCGCCTCTTGCGGAGCGGCGTTCATAGTCCCAGCATCCGGAAGGTGAACGTGAACGCCGCGTCGAGGAGGACGAGGGCGAAGAGGCAGGTGACGACCGTCGTCGTCGTCCGCCGTCCCACGCTCTCGGCGCCGCCGGACGCAGCGAACCCCTGCTGGCACGCGATGAGCGCGATCGCGAGCCCGAACGGCACGCTCTTGACCAGCCCTTGCCCGACGTCCCATGGGACCAGGCCCCGGCGCGTCTCGAGGAGATAGGCGCTCGCGGACACGTCCAGGCTCATCACCGCCACTACGAGACCGCCGGCGATGCCGATCACGTCCGAGACGAGGACGAGGATCGGTAGGACGAGGACGAGCGCGAGCAGACGCGGGACGACGAGCCAGGCGATCGGACGGAGCCCCATCACACGCAAGGCGTCGACCTCGTCGCTCACCTTCATCGTGCTGATCTCCGCGGCGAACGCGGCCCCCGAACGTCCCGCAACGATGATCGCCGTCATCAGCGGCGCGAGCTCGCGCGTGATCGAGATGCCGACGAGGTCGGCGACGTACACGTTGGCACCGAAGCGCTCGAGCTGCCGCGCCGACTGGTACCCCATGACGAAGCCGACCAGGAAGGAGATGAGCGAGACGATTGGCAGAGCGTCGAAGCCGGCGCGCTGGACGAGCCAGGGAACCTCCTTCAGGTGCGCGCTCCGGGGCCGACGAAGGAGGCTCACGAATGCGGAGGCGACCTCTGCGAGGAAGATGACCGCGACGCGCGTCGCAGCTGCCCACCGGACGGCGACGTCACCGATCGCCTCGATGGGGCCCAGCGCTGGACGCGGAGCGCGGACCGACGCCTCCTCCAGCCCGCCATAGAGCTCGAAGAGCGGGCGCACGTGCTCCGGTGTCGAGACGATCCGCGCGTTCACGCCGAGCGCAGCGAGCTCGTCCCGAGCCGCGACGATGAGGGCGATGACGCCGCCGTCGATCCGCTCCACCCCCGAGAGATCGAGCGCGAGCTCACCGGGCCCCGCCCCTGCGAACGCCGCATGGAGCTCGTCCCAAGCCCGCGCCGCATCCGTCGTCCGGAAGGTCCCCGAAAGGCGCACGCCCCCCTCCGCTCGCTCGATGGTGAAGCTCGCGGCGGGGTCGCAAGAGGCGCGTTGGCTTGCCCCAGCCGTGTGAGGCGCGGCCGCCGCGGTCATCGCCCGCTACGCGATGGGAATCGCTCTCCATCCTCCAGACGCATGGAACACGCACGCATTTGCAAGGCGCACGCCGAACCTCGATTTCGCACGGGAGACGCGCTGACCACCGCTGCGCCGGCCCGATCTGCGCCCGGGCCGGGCGACGCCGTGAGGACGACACGCGCAGGGCCAGGGCGCGCGGTGTGCCCATGCGCGCACCGTCATGGCCGAGGCCATCACGTACGAGCGACGCCGGCCGGACGCAACGACACGGCACGAGCTCGCGCCGCTCGACTCAACGGTACCGTGGACGACGGGGCGACGAAGCTCGCGCTGCCGCGTTTCGTGACGAGCTCGAGGGATCGACAGCGGCCTCGTACCGCGGACGCATCGGCCGGCGCGTCGCGGCAGACGACATCGGTGCGCCGCCGCGCGCCGGTCCGTTACTTCTTCCGGCCGACGAAGCCGGAGGAGAAGTGGCGAACCGTGGCGGACATCTTGCCGCCGTTGGGCTGACCGCCGACGTCCTTGAAGGTCGGGTCGGCACCGGTCGACCACCACATCGTGCTCGGCTGGCCATTATCGTTGAACGGCATCGACATCACGACCGGCTCGGCGAAGGTCGTGCCGCTCGGCCCGCAGGTGAAGACCTTGGAGAGGGCGATGAAGCCCTCCGGCGGCCCAGCGTCGCTCGCCGCAATCGTGATGTCGACCGGAGTCGTGAGCGCGCCGCGAGGGATCGTGACGGTGGCACCGCCGACCTCGATCGTCGCGCCATCGGGCCCGACCGTCTTCGTGACCGATGAGGCGCTCGCGCCGCCGGCCGGCTCGGTGTTGTCGCTGCACGAGAGGGCCAAGATGGCGACCGCAAGACAGGGGAGGAAGCGCATGGTGAGGCAGCAGCTTACCCGATCGCGAATCGGCCCGGGCATAGCGGGCGTCGATGGGAGCCATACAGCGCAACCCCGTTGCGCTGTATGGCAAAAGGAATGTTGCGAGTGCTCAGATCGGTGGCTTTAGACCGAGCACCGCTACGGGCGAGGCGATCCTACCGAACTCGCGCTACATCGGCGTGCGCTCGTCGAGCCGTCGGCCGTAGGCCACGAGCGCGTCCTTCGTGTTCATCGCCGCGCGGGTGCGGTGCATGTCGGCCCGGTAGACGAGCGCGATCGTGTCCGGAAAGAAGGGCAGGCTCGGGTGAAGCCGCACGAGCTTCCCCTCGTGACCGTATGCGGCGACCCGTCGGGGCAGCAGCGCAGGACCGATGCCGGCGAGAGCCAGGCTCTTCACCATCTCGAGGTCGCCGCAGACCAGCTTCCGCGTCGAGAGCAAGCTGCTCGCCGCGAGCAGATCGCAGAGCTCCTGGCACTGGAAGACGCGCCCGGCATAGATGAGCGGCCCGGCGAGCAAGCGCTCCCGCGCGGCGGTCAGCGCGGGATCGGTCGCGTCGATCCAGTAGGCCGGCCCTTCGCCCGTGGGAGTAGGCCGGCGCGACGGCGGCGGGGCTTCCTGCAAGATCACGACGTCCATCGCGTCGTGAAAGAGCTCCACGATCACGAGGTCGGGGTGGGGATGTGGGTTGACCACGATCCCGAAGTGCGTCCGCCGCTCGATCACGCTGTCTCGAACCTGAGCGCTCGTCTCGTTGGAGATGAGAAGGTCGATCTTCGGGTGCTCCCGGAAGAAGCGCGCCATGAAGTCGGGGAGGAAGTAGGCGCCGAGTGACTCGTGGCAGCCGAGGACGAAAGAGCCTTCGTCGTCGCGCTCGAGTCCCTTTATCCGCTGCTCGGCGCGCTCGAGGAGGTCGAACACCCCCTGAGCGTGCTTGAGGAGCTCCTCGCCGGTGGTCGTGAGGCGCACGCCGCTCCGCTCGCGGACGAAGAGCTGCGTAGCCAGCTCCTCCTCGAGGTGCTGCATCGCTACCGTCAGCGTCGGCTGGCTGACGTGGAGCGCTTTCGCGGCGGCCGTCATCGAGCCGCTGCGTGCGATGGCGGCGAAGTAGCGCAGGTCACGGAGATCCACGGACCTCCATTCCTATCATGCGCCGTCTCCAAACCCCATGCATCGCTCATGCATCCACCCCAGGGTCCGGCCAGGAGGCGCGACCTCGCGCTCGCGAGCATCACGTCGGGCGGACGAGCGGACAGGCCCTCGCTGCCCCGAGAACGGTGAGCAGCGAGGGCGCTTGGCCTAGACGACGTCGGTGGAGAGCGTGGCGCGAACGAAGCGCAAACGACGCGGATGCTGGGCGTCACGGCGGAGGAGCGCAGAAGGTTCCGCCTTGGCCGCCCGCGGCCGGGATCGGAACGCTCGTGGTGTCGCCGTCGATCGAAAGGAGGAACTGCACGAGCTGCTCGACCTTCGCGGCGCGCTCGTTCGGGTCTGCCTCGGTGAGGAGGTTCGGAGCGAGCGCCTGATAGTGCTCCTTGAACGTCGGGGAGAAGAGGCTCTCGAGCGTCGCGGCGCCGCCGGAGTGGAAGAAGGGCGCTCCGACCTGCACGCCGAGGAGCGACGGCGGGTTGAAGCCCCTGCCGTTCGTCTCGTTGCCCTGCCCCGCCGCCGTCATGTTCTGGCGGAGCTCCGCGGTCTTGCCCATCAGCGTGTCCGCCTTGGCGAAGGTACCGACCGGGCGGAGGATGCACTGGAGCTGATCGAGTGCGCCGACGTCGCCGTTCGCGAAGCGCATGAAGCGCTGATCGGTGGCCGGGAGGAGCGCCACGGGGAAGCCTGCCGGTGGCGCCCATGCCGTGGAGGCCAGCTTCTGGTTCGTCTGCGTCGACGGCTCGTAGAACTTCCGAGAGATGGTCCACTTGTCACCGCCGTGGCACCCCTGGCAGCTGCCTTCGGCGAGGAAGATCTGACGGCCAAAGTTGACCTTCGCACCGTCGAGGTTCGAGGGGCTCCGCGGCGCGCGGATCTGCTGGATGTACGCCTTGATCTCCTCCCAGTCCGTCAGAACGTTCTTCTGCGCGAGGTTCAAGGGATTGCTGGTGTCGACGACGTGCTCGATCGAGCCCGCGAGGCCGGCTGCGCCGACGGCGGCCGGATCGATGCGGTCGGCGTTCGCCGGCGGCGTGCTCTTCGTGTGCACGATCGCACCTACGCCGCCGGAGATGCCGCGCGTGTTGCCCTCGAAGTCGGCGACCTCGTCGAAGATCGCCGTCCAGTTGAAGAGACGCTGATCCTTCGGGTCCTTCTTCGAGAAGCTACCCTCGAGGCTCGTCGACTGGCGCGGGCCGCGCGCGAAGAACCACGTCACGTTGTCCGAGAGGCCATCCATGTGGCACGCCTGACAGCCGTTCCACCCCTGACCTTTCAGCGACCAACGTCCCGTGGCGGTGTTGAAGAAACGCTTCCCCTTGCGAATCCTGTCCTCGGTCGAGTTCTCGCCCGGGAGCGCCGACGCGCGCACGACCACCGCGCTGTCGGAAGCGCCTCCCGCGATCGCCTGAGTATTGAAGTCGATCACGCTCACGTTGCGGCTGACATCGTTGGCGACGAACGCGAAGCGCTTGTGCGCATCCTGGTTCGGCGTCGCGATACCGATCGGGTTCTGCCCGCTCTTGTCCGCCGCGATCCCCGCGGGGTTCAGATTGATGAACGGCTGCGTTGGCGAGCTCACCTCGGTGATGGCGCTTGCCTGCGCGACGTCGTAGCGGACACGGAAGACGGAGTCTGCGCCGTTCGCGACGACGTAGCCGACCTGACCGCCGCGCACGAAGCCGATGTCCGCGGGCACGGCAGGGTAACGTCGGCTGCCGTCATCGGCGACGTTGTTGGCGGTGAAGTGTTCGTCGAAGCGGGCGTGGAGCGACGCCGTCGCTCCCGTCGCCTCCTTGTCCGCCGAGAGGTCGATGACGCTCACCACGCCGTGGGTCGTCGTCTTCACGTTCGCGACGTTCGGCTGTCCCCCTTGCGGGACGACGACGCCGACGGGCCCCTTCGGCGAGGCGCAGATGCTCGAGACGTAGGCGTACCTGTCCTGGATCGTGATCGACTGCAGCTGGTTCGGGTAGCAGCCGGCCTTACCGCCGTTCGAGTCTGCGAAGCCCATGTCGGCGAGAGGTGCGAGGCGGATCGTGGAGACAGACTTGTCGGAGAGCTTCACCTTGTAGACGAGCCCGGCCTTCGCGACGTCGGCGTTGGCGCCGTTGTCGGCCTCGGCCTCGATGCGCTGCGCGAAGTACTCCGTCACGTAGATGCTCTCGTCGTCCTCGCTCCGGTCGCCGTTGTTGGTGATCGCGACCGAGCGGGGATGTGCAAGCGCAGGCCGGGCCTTGGCGTCCGGCCCGAGCAGACCGGTCGCGACCAGCGCGGTGTTGAGATCGATCGTCGAGCCCACCGTCATCGCCGCGGTGTCGACGCCGGTGAGCGTCCCATCCACCCAGTTCGCGACCCACGCACGCGTGCCGCCAGGCGTGAGCGCCACGCCCGTCGGCTCCGAACCGACGGCAACCGAACCGGCGACGGCCGGGGTGGTCTTCAAGCCGCCGACCTTCACCAGCTTCTGGTCTTTGCGGAGGACCACATAAGCGGAGTCGCCGTCCGGAGAGAGGACGACCTGCCAGGGCTCGCCGCCGACGGGCACCTCGGCCTTCTTCTCCAGCTTCGCGGGAGTGCCGTCATCGGGGTAGCTTGCCGAGAAGACGGAGATCGATCCGACGTCCCGATTGACCGCGACTACGGTCGAATCGTCGGCCGAGATCGCGATTGCCGATCCGCGGCTCGGACCTGGCGCGATGGTGAGCGGCCCGCCGGCTTGCTCTCCGCCGTCGGGGTCGTCGATCCCTGGCTTGGCGCCCGGGTTCGCCGGATCATCGCCACCGCAGCCGACGAGCTGCAGGAGGACGAGCGCGGTGGTGCCGGCAACGGCGGCGAGCGGCATGAAGTGCGAGCGGAGGCTTCGCATGCAGATGTCTCCCAGTGTCCGGGCCGCGGTCCGTTCTCTCTGGTGAAGAGGAGGGGTCCTCGTCACGCACCGGCACCGACACGCGTGGCCCGGCGTGACGGAGAAGCGAGCAGCCCGACTCTGCGTCTCTCGTCTGGGAAGACGCGAGACGCTGCCTGTCGGGCACCGATTCCGGTCGCAGCGACTCGCTCCCCGCCGCGCCCGCAAGAACTATGGGGCGCGCCTCCGCGACCCGGAACTAGTTCGTTCCGATGGGGGGCATAGCCGCCGCCCATGGCTCACTCCCCCCGCCACCCCGGCAATCACACCGCCAAGCTAATCCCGACCTGTTGGAACCGCAGACACGCCCGCTCGCGCGACATCGCTCGAGAGCACGACCACGCGACACCAATCGAGTGGCCGCGAGCTCGACCAAGCAGCGCGTGGCGGAGCGTCACGACCCTCGACCGAGCCGCCACACCTCGCGCCCCTCGGCGTCGCGCTCGAGTCGCGCGAAACCACGCGAGACCATGGTATCGACGAGCTCCTCGGCCTCCAGCATCGAGCATTCGAGGTGCGCGGCAACGATGTCTCGCAGCAGAGAGCGGCCGACGAGGGCTCCGGAGAGCGGGGCCTCCGTCGTCCCGTGCACGACATCGACGAGCTGCTCGAGGTCGACCGCTTCAACATCCAGCTTCGCCATGTTCGCTCCCGTGCTTGCGCTCCCGAGACGGCTGGGCAGCACGCAATCGCGGTGCCGTGCGCGCGGCCAGCGACGAGCCCCAAGCCCTTGCCGGCCAAAGTCGTGCGGGTGCGGGGTTTGCTCTGCGCCGGAGAGCACCGGGCGTGCAGCGCGAGCAGAAGCGGAAGGACCGGGTCATGGGCGAGGTGTTCGAGCGAAAGATCGTCGTCGTGACAGGCGCCTCCGCGGGGGTCGGGCGCGCGATCGTGCGCGCGTTCGCGGCAAGAGGCGCGCACGTCGGCCTCATCGCTCGCGGGATCGACGGGCTCGAAGCGGCGCGTCACGAGGTCGAATCGATGGGAGGTCGCGCGCTCGTGCTTCCGCTCGACGTCGCCGACGCAAAGGCGGTCGACGACGCCGCCGAACGCGTCGAACGGGAGCTTGGCCCGATCGACATCTGGGTGAACGACGCGATGGTCTCGGTCTTCGCGCCGATCGTCGACACCACCCCCGCCGAGTTCAAGCGTGTGACCGAGGTGACCTATCTCGGGTACGTGCACGGGACGCTCGCCGCCCTCCGGCGGATGCGCCCGCGCAACCGTGGAACGATCATCCAGATCGGCTCGGCGCTGGCTTACCGCTCGATCCCGCTGCAGGCGGCCTACTGCGCTGCCAAACACGCCGTGAAGGGCTTCTCGGAGTCGCTCCGCACGGAGCTGCTCCACGACGCGAGCAAGGTGAGGGTCACCCAGGTGCATCTGCCTGCGGTGAATACGCCTCAGTTCACCTGGTCACGCGCGAAGCTCCCGCACGAGCCGCAGCCGGTGCCGCCCACCTTCCAACCGGAGGTCGTCGCCGACGCAGTGCTCTACGCCGCCACGCACGATCGGCGCGAGATCTGGGTCGGAGCTCCGACCGCCCTCGCGATCGTCGCCGAGAAAGTCGCTCCCGACGTCGCCGATCACTATCTGGCTTCCCACGGATACGAGAGCCAGCAGACCAAAAGGCCGCTCGACCCGCATCGGCCCGACAACCTCTTCGAGCCCGTACCAGGCGACCACGGCGCACACGGACCGTTCGACGACCTCGCGAAGGATCGAAGCACCGAATGGTGGGCCGCCAAACACCGCTACGCGCTCCTGACCGGCGCCCTCGGGCTCATCATGCTCGTCTCCGGGCTTCGCCGCTGGGCGCGGGCAGGTGGGTGGTGAACATCGAGGACTACGCGGTCATCGGCGATACCCACTCGGTCGCGCTCGTCGGAAGGAACGGCTCGATCGACTGGCTCTGCCTGCCCCGCTTCGACTCCGGCGCCTGCTTCGCTGCGCTGCTCGGCGAGCCCGATCACGGACGATTCGCGCTCCACCCCGCGGCCGAAGCGCGAATCGAACGGCGCTATCAGGGCGAGTCGCTCGTCCTCGAGACCGTCTTCCACACGCACGAGGGGTCGGTACGGCTCGTGGACGCGATGCCGGTCCGTGGCACGCATCCCAACGTGGTGCGCATCGTCGAAGGCGTCTCCGGCGCGGTCGAGATGCGCCTCGAGCTCGTGATTCGCTTCGACTACGGCAGTGTCGTGCCCTGGGTCCGCAAGCTCGACGGTCGCCTCCTCGCGATCGGCGGTCCGGATGCGCTCGTCCTGTCGACGCCGGTCGAGACTCGCGGTGCCGGGATGACGACGGTGGCCACGTTCACCGTCCGCGCCGGCGATCGCGTCCCCTTCGTGCTCACGTGGCATCCGTCCCACGAACCGTCGCCTCGCAGCGTCGAGGCGCCACGGGCGATCGACGAGACGAAGAGCTGGTGGCGCGCGTGGGTGGCCCGCCATCGACCGCCCTCGCTGTACCGTGGGCCCGTCACCCGCTCGCTCCTCACGCTGAAGGCGCTGACGTACGCCCCCACCGGCGGGATCGTCGCCGCAGGCACGACCTCGCTCCCGGAGACGATCGGCGGACGGCGCAACTGGGACTACCGCTACTGCTGGCTCCGTGACGCGACCTTCACCCTCTACGCCCTGATGCATGCAGGTTACACCGAAGAAGCGAAGGCCTGGCGCGACTGGCTGCTTCGCGCGGTAGCGGGCGATCCGAGCAAGCTCCAGACGGTCTACGGGCCCGCCGGCGAGCGGCGGCTCGAGGAGCTGCCCCTCGAGTGGCTACCCGGCTACGAGGGCTCGCGTCCGGTCCGAGTCGGGAACCGCGCCTCCCGTCAGCTCCAGCTCGACGTCTACGGCGAGGTGCTCGACGCGCTCCACCAGAGCCGACGGATGGGCCTGCGGAGCGATCGCACAGCATGGGCCGTGCAGCGCGCCATCGGGGACTGGCTCGAGTCACGATGGCAAGAGCCCGACCACGGGCTCTGGGAGGTGCGCAACCCACGCCTCCAGTTCGTCCACTCGAAGGTGATGGCCTGGGTCGGGCTCGACCGCCTCGTGAAGGCCGTGGAGCAGCAAGGCCTCGACGGGCCTGTCGATCGCTGGCGCCGCGTCCGCGCCGAGATCCACGAGCAGATCTGCCGCCACGGCTTCGATGCGTCCCTCGGCAGCTTCACGCAGAGCTACGGCTCGAAGGTGCTCGATGCGAGCCTCCTGCTCATGCCGGTGCTCGGGTTCCTGCCGCCAGAGGATCCACGGATCCGCGGGACCATCACCGCCATCGAGCGGAACCTCGTTCGCGACGGATTCGTGCTCCGTTACACGACGAGCGACGACGAGAACGTCGACGGCATCCGCGGCCGCGAGGGCGCGTTCATCGCGTGCTCGTTCTGGCTCGTCGATGCGCTCGCTCTCACGGGACGCCGAGACGAGGCTCGCACGATGTTCGAGCGCGCACTCTCGGTGGCCAACGACGTCGGGCTGCTGTCGGAGGAGTACGATCTCGAACGCCGGCGCCTCGTCGGCAACTTCCCGCAGGCCTTCTCGCACGTCGCCGTCATCAACTCCGCGCGCTCGCTCAGCCACCACGCCGAGGGCGCAGCGCCGCATCGAAGCACCACCTGAGCGTCCGCGCTGCCGCTCGGCGCAGGAGCGGCAGCGATCACGGAGCACGGGCATGCGGTCCCGAAAGGCTGCCATCGAGGCGCGTCCTCGCTAGCCGCATGTGCGCTCGCGCTCGCTCGCTCCAAGTCGCTACACCAGAGCGCGACCCACATCAGCACGAGCCTCGTCGATCCGTGCGCGCAACGTGGCCCGGCGGATGCACCGCGCCGCGCACTTTCGCGTGAACCTCTTCCCTGCGTACGCCAACCAGGTCTACTGGGTCGCGATCGGCGCCGTCGCCGCTGCGATCGTGGTCACGCCCGTGGCGTTGATCGTGTGGGCCCGCATGCCGTACGCGACGGGACAGGGCGAGCCTCCGGAGCAGCCGATCAAGTTCGATCATCGTCATCACGTCCGCGATGACGGCATCTCCTGCGAGTACTGCCACGGCGGCGCCGAGCGCTCCCCGTTCGCCGGGATCCCCGCCACCTCCGTGTGCGTGAACTGTCACTCGCAGGTGTGGACCGCGAGCCCCGAGCTCGCCGAGGTTCGCCGGAGCTACTTCGCGAACGAGCCAATCCGCTGGCGACGCGTCAATGCGCTGCCCGACTTCGTGTTCTTCAATCACTCGGCCCACGTGACGAAGGGCGTGGGCTGCGTCTCCTGTCACGGACGGGTCGACACGATGGGCCAAGTCTACCAAGCCATGCCGCTGACCATGCGCTGGTGCCTCGAGTGCCATCGCGAACCCGAGAAGCACCTCCGGCCGCTCGACAAGATCACGGACATGGAGTGGACACCGGATCCCGCACGAGCGAAGGAGCTCGGACGCGAGCTCCGTACGACCCTCGGAGTTCGCTCCGTCGTCGAGTGCTCGGGGTGTCACCGGTGAGCGCCATGTTCGATCGCGGTGCGGGGAAGCCCTCCTCTCCCGACGACGGCGATCCGCGGATCCGTCGCGCCGCCGAGCTCTCGGTCGCGCTCGAGGACGCGAGCGACCCGATCGCGCGACGCGACTTCCTCACCCGGATGGGCGCGGCGATCGCGCTTGCGGGCCTCGGCGCATGCACGCGCGCGCCGAGACAGGAGATCGTCCCCTACGTCGTCCAGCCGCCCGAGGTCACCCCCGGTGTTGCCCGGTACTACGCGACGGCACAGACGCTCGACGGCTACGCGGTCGGCCTCCTCGCCGAGAGCCATGAGGGCCGCCCGACGAAGATCGAAGGCAACCCGGAGCACCCTGCGAGCCTCGGCGCGGCCGGGGCCTTCGAGCAGGCGTCCGTCCTCTCGCTCTACGATCCGAGCCGCGCTCGTGCCGTGGCGGAGCGCGGGTCGCCGGTGACCTGGGCGCGCATCGTGGAGGCACTGGGGAGCGGGTCATGGACGAAGGCGCAGGGGCGCGGGCTCCACTTCGTGCTCGAGCCGACGTCGTCACCCGCAGTAGCGGCGCTCCTCGGCGAGATCCGCCAGCGGCTCCCGCACGTCTCGGTCTCTTTCCACTCGGCGACCACCCCCGTGAACGCGTGGGAGGGTGCGCGCATCGCCTTCGGAAGCGTCCTCGAGCCGAGGTTCGCCCTCGAGCGCGCCGACGTGATCGTGTCGCTCGACGCCGACTTCCTCACCACGGGGCCCGCCCGTCTCCGCCTTGCGCGAGCGTTCGCCGATCGACGGAGCTCGCTCGACGCCATGAACCGCCTCTATGTCGTCGAGGCCCTCTACTCGGTCACCGGAGCGACGGCCGACCACCGCCTTCGCGTGCGCTCGAGCGAGGTCCTCGCGATCGCGGCCGCGCTCGCAAGCGAGATCGGTCTCCCCGCCCTCCCCGGCGGCGTGCCCGAACGCTTGCGCGAGCCCGCCTCCCCGCATCGAGCATGGATCGCCGCGGTGGCTCGCGATCTGACAGCGCATCGTGGTCGCTCCGTCGTCATCGCCGGCGATGCTCAGCCGCCCGAAGTGCATGCGCTCGCACACGCGATGAACGCAGCGCTCGGGAATCTGGGCGCGACCGTGAAGATGGCGCCCTCGCCGATCCTCGCCGCGGGCGACGCATCCCACGGGCTCGAAGCGCTGTCGCGCGCGCTCCCCGCAGGTGACGTGGACACGCTCGTCATCTGCGGCGCAAACCTGGCCTACGGGTCGCCCGCGAAGAGAAGGCTCGGCGAGCTGATCGGGCGGGCCCGTCAGAGCGCTTACCTCGGTCTCCACCACGACGAGACCGCTGCCCTGTGCACCTTCATGATCCCGGAGGCGCATCCGCTCGAATCGTGGGCCGACGCACGCGCGTTCGACGGGACCACCTCGATCGTGCAGCCGCTCGTCGATCCGCTCTTCGGCGGACGCACGACGCTCGACGTGCTCGCTCGATTCGGGCGTGCCGGGGTCGCTACGAGCGCCTACGAGCTCGTCCGCGCGCGCTTCCGGGGAGATCATGCGCGGGCATCCTCGGCGGAGGACTTCGAGCGGAGGTGGCGGCACGCGCTCAAGCGGGGGCTCATCGACGGCACGGCGATCGCCGAGGTCGACGCGCGGGTCGACTGGACCTTGCTCGCGGCCCGCCTCGCGCACACGCGGCCCGGGCCACCTCCGGCGCTCGAGCTCGTCGTCTGCCCCGATCCACACGTCCACGACGGCCGCTTCGCCGCCAACGCATGGCTACTCGAGCTCCCCGCGCCGATAACGAAGCTCACGTGGACGAACGCCGCGACGCTCTCGGTCGCGACCGCCGGGCGCCTCGGGCTCGCGAGCGGTGACGAGATCGACCTCCAGGCGTCCGGACGGAAGGTGACGGCGCCTGTCCTCGTGGTCCCGGGCCAGGCCGACGAGACGATCGGGCTCTCGCTCGGGTGGGGTCGCTCACGCGGTGCGGAGCTCGCGCACGGACGAGGCGCAAACGCTTTCATGCTCCGCGCCAGCACGCCGATCGGTGTCGAGATCCAGAAGACAGGCCGGCGGCGCGACCTCTCCATCACCCAGGCGCACCAGCACCTCGAAGGCCGAGAGGAGGACATCCTCCGTCAGACGACGGTCGAAGAGCATCACGCGCGGACCGCCGCGCCGCGCCCGAAGGAGAAGCGCCTGCTGAAGCTCTACGAGAAGGAGCCCGGACCGGCCGCCCACCAGTGGGGAATGGCGATCGATCTCGCGCGCTGCACCGGCTGCGGGGCGTGCGTGGTCGCGTGCCAGGCGGAGAACAACATCCCGACCGTGGGACCGGACGCGGTGTACCTCGGGCGCGAGATGCACTGGCTGCGGATCGATACCTACGCCGCCGGCGATCCGAACGCCCCGGAGATCGCTGCCCAGCCGATGCTCTGCCAGCACTGCGAGATGGCGCCGTGCGAGTACGTGTGCCCCGTCAACGCCACCGTCCACAGCCCCGACGGTCTCAACGAGATGACCTACAACCGCTGCGTCGGGACGCGATTCTGCTCGAACAATTGCCCCTACAAGGTTCGGCGCTTCAACTGGTTCGACTTCCACCGAAAGGAAGACGCGACCGCGCAGCTCGTGCACAACCCCGACGTCACCGTGCGCGAGCGCGGCGTGATGGAGAAGTGCACCTTCTGCGTGCAACGCCTCCGCGAGCACGAGATCCGCGAGCGGCAGGGTCGCCCGACGACGCCGCTCCAGACCGCGTGCCAGCAGACGTGCCCTTCGCGCGCGATCGTCTTCGGAGACCTCACGGACCGCGACGGCGAGGCCAGCCGACTCCGCGAAGACGATCGCGCCTACGCGGTGCTCCACGAGCTCAACACCGAGCCGCGCGTCCGTTACCTCGCACGAGTCAAGAACCCCAATCCGGAGCTTCGATGAGCGCGGCGACGTCCAACGCTCCGCGCGTCCGCGACGACGCCGATCACGAGCCTCCGGTGCTCGAGCATGCGGGCTCGCTTGCGGATCTCACCGACGAGCTGCTCGACAAGGTCGTCCGACCTCCGCGATGGATGGGCCCCGCCCTGCTCGTCACGTTCCTCGGCACGCTCATGCTGTTCGCCGCGATCGCTTACACGGTCACGACGGGGATCGGCGTCTGGGGGAACAACATCCCGGTCGCGTGGGCGTTCGGGATCACGAACTTCGTCTGGTGGATCGGGATCGGTCACGCCGGCACGTTCATCTCCGCCTTCCTCCTCCTCCTCGAGCAGCGGTGGCGGGCGTCGATCAACCGGTTCGCCGAGGCGATGACGCTGTTCGCGGTCATGCAGGCAGCGCTCTTCCCGCTCCTGCACCTCGGGAGGCCGTGGTTCTTCTACTGGCTCATCCCCTACCCGAGCACGATGAAGATCTGGCCGCAGTTCCGGAGCGCGCTCACCTGGGACGTCGCCGCGGTGATGACCTACTTCACGGTCTCGCTGCTCTTCTGGTACCTCGGGCTCGTCCCCGATCTCGCGGTCATGCGCGATCGTGCTCCCGGGCTCCTGCGCCGGCGCGTCTACGCCCTCTTCGCGCTCGGCTGGAAGGGCTCGGTGCACGACTGGCATCGCTGGCGCATCGGCTACGGCTTGCTCGGCGGAATCGCCACGCCGCTCGTCGTCTCGGTGCACAGCATCGTTTCGAGCGACTTCGCGATCGCGAACCTCCCCGGCTGGCACTCGCTCATCTTCCCGCCGTACTTCGTCGCGGGCGCGATCTACTCCGGCTTCGCGATGGTCCTCACCCTGATGATCCCCGCGCGCCGGCTGTACCGGATCGAGCACATCATCACCACGCGTCACCTCGACAGCATGGCGAAGATGCTGCTCGTGACCGGCTGGATCGTCCTCTACAGCTACGCGGTCGAGGCGTGGTCCGCCTGGTACTCGGGCGATCGGTACGAGGCCTACACCAACCTCGTGATGCGCCCGTTCGGCCCGTACGCGCTCGTGTACTGGGTCGTCATCACGTGCAACTGCGTGACCCCGCAGCTGTTCTGGTGGAGGCGCGCGAGGCGAAGCGCGCTCGCGCTGTGGGTCGCCTCGCTCTTCATCCAGGTCGGCATGTGGGCCGAGCGCTTCATGCTCATCGTCACCTCGCAAAGCCGTGACTTCCTCCCGTCATCCTGGGGCCTCTATCGACCGACGAGCGTCGACGTGGCGCTCCTGTCCGGGACGGTCTTCTTCTTTCTCTTCCTGTTCCTGCTCTTCCTCCGCTTCGTGCCGTTCATCCCCATCGCCGAGGTCAAGGAGCTGAAGCACGGCCTCGAGCGAGAGCGAGAGCCCGAGGAGCAGGTCCATGCGTGAGGTCGTCGTGGCCGAGCTCGACTCGCCCGAACGCGTCGTCCAGGCCGCACGCTCGGTCCGCGCGCTCGGGTACAGACGCGTCGAGGCGTTCGTCCCTTTCCCGATCCCCGAGCTCGATGCCGTGCTCGGTATCCGACGCACGAGGCTCCCCTACCTCGTCTTGCTCGCGGGCTTCGCCGGCGCGGCCCTGGCGCTCCTCATCCAGTGGTGGACGAACGCCATCGACTACCCGATCAACGTGGGCGCTCGCCCGCTCAACTCGCTCCCGACCGACATGCTGATCGTCTTCGAGTCGACGGTGCTGCTCTCGGCGGGGATGGCGTTCGCGACGGTGCTCCTCGGGTCGAGGCTGCCGCGCCTTCACGATCCGATCTTCGACCTACCCGGCTTCGAGCGGACGAGCCTCGATCGATATTGGATCGTGATCGGTGACGCCTACGACACGGACAGCACCGTCCTCGACGAGGCGCTCGGCCTCCTCGACGGAGAGCTCGCGCGTCTCGGTGCCGTGGTCACCCGCGCCCGCATCGGCGAGCAGGCACCATGAGACGCCACTCGCCTCTCGGTCTTCTCGCGCTCCTCGCGTCGTTCGCGGTGCTCGACTGCGACAACCGGCAGGCGTGGCAGGAGCCGGATCCGACGTGGGCGCGGATGCTGTCGCAGCGTCGCGCCGATCCGTACGAAGCGACGAGCGCGTTCCCCGACGGCAAGGTCATGCGCGCTCCGCCTGCCGGTGCAGTACCGGTCGACGACGACACCGATGCCCCACCGCCGCCAGTCACGCGAGAGCTCTTGCTCCTCGGGCAGAAGCGCTTCCGCGCGACCTGCTCGGTCTGCCACGGCCTGCGCGCCGACGGCGATAGCGTCGTCGCGACGAAGATGGAGCTCCGGCGGCCTCCTTCGCTGCTCGATCCCGACAACCTCGCTCGCTCGCGCGAGGAACTCTTCGTCTACGCGACGAAGGGCTACGGGCTCATGCCGGCCTACGAGGACATGCTCGACCGGAACGAGCGCTGGGCGGTCGTCTCATGGGTGCAGACGCTCCAGTTGAGCCAGCGCGCACGCGTCGCCGAGCTCCCGCCCGAGCTTCGTGAGCGCCTGGAAAAGGAGGCAGAGCCGCAATGAAGAGAGGCGTCACCGTACCGCTCGGGATCGGCCTCGCCGCGGCGGGCCTCACCGTCGCCTACGCGGCGTACGACACGCGACGGGCGCTCGTCGCGTGGATCGCCGCGTACGCATTCGTCGTCGCGACGGTGCTCGCAGCAACGATCCTCGTGATGACCCTCCACGTCACTGGCGCGCACTGGTGGCGCGTGCTCCGGCGCGTCTTCGTCGCCGTGCTCGGGACGGCGCCGCTCTTGCCGGTCTTCTTCCTGCCGATCGCAGCCTCGCTCGAGCTCGTCTATCCCTGGGAGTCGCCGCCCAGCGACCTCCCGCGACACATCGAGCGGGCGCTCGCGCACCAGCGCGTCTGGAATCACCCGCAGGTCTTCCTCCCCCGCGCCCTCCTCTACCTCGCGACGTGGACCGTGTTCGCCGTGCTCCTCCGGAGAGCGGACGCGGCCTACCTGAAGGAGCCGTCGCCCGCGAACGCGCGACGCGAGCGCGTCATCTCCGCCGTCGGGCTTCCGATCGTGTCGTTCACGCTCACGTTCGCGGCGTTCGACTGGGTGATGTCCCTCCAGCCCGGCTGGGTGTCGAACATCTTCGGCCTCTACGTGTTCACGTCCGGGCTCGTGTCCGCGCTCGCCGTCATCGCGCTCGGCTCGTGGCTCGCGATGCGGAACGGTCTCACCGCCGGCGTCGGCCCCGATCACTTCCACGCGGTGGGGAGGTTGACGCTGATGGCGGTCATCCTGTGGACGTACATCGCGTTCTTCCAGCTGCTCCTGGTCTGGGTCGCGAACCTGCCAGCCGAAGTCTCGTTCTACGCCATGCGCTCACGCGGCGCGTGGACCGGCATGGACGTGGTCCTCTTCCTCGGGAGGTTCGTCTTCCCATTCCTCATCCTCCTGTCGCGATCGCTCAAGCGCTCGCCGTCCTTCCTGGCGGCCGCCGGCATATGGCTCGTCGTGACGACCGCCCTCGATTTCGAGTGGCTCGTCGTGCCGGCCGGAGGGCATGCGCTCTCGTTCGCCGACGCCGCGCCGTTCGTCTGCATCTTCGCCCTCACGTGGGCCTACGGCGCCCATCTCGTCTACGTACGAGGACGCGCCCCCGCGGCTCGCCCGGAGGTCACCGTCGATCCTGCGCTCGAAGACGCGCTGAGGTATCGGTCGCCATGAGCACCCCGGACACCCCGCTCGAGCCCGCGGTCCGGCAGGATCCGGACACGATCAACCGCCGCGGGATCGCTCTCGTGACGATCGCGAGCATCGTCATCATGGCGCTCGCCCTCGTAGCGGCGTGGGCCCTGCTCGAGCATTCGCAGCGAGGACGAGAGGTCGAGCGAGCCGTCCCCTCCGCAGCACCGCGCACGATCGGCATGCTCGAACAAGCGCCGATCCTCGGCACCGGCCGCGGCCTCGATCTCAGGGCGCGCCAGGAGGCCGACCTCCATCGCTTCGGCTGGGTCGACCGCGACGCAGGAATCGCTCGCATCCCGATCGAAGACGCCGTGGATCTGCTCGTCGCCCATCCGCTACCGCCGGACCGCCCGCTCGTTCCGCGATCGGGGGCGAGTAGCGAGCGTGACCGCGATCGTGCTCCAGCGCAGGAGCGAAAGGAGGGGCGCTGATGGATATCCTCCGCGCGATTCTCGCGCTCCCGAGCGGGGGCTCGACCGTCGCCGATCGCATCGATCTCCTCCACGGCTTCGTCATCACCGTGACGATGCTCGTGTCGACGTTCGTCTTCGTCACCGCGGCGTGGTTCACGGCTCGATATCACCGCAAGCAGGACGACCAGCTCACCGAGAACGTGTCGGCGACGCGCGGGGGAGAGGCCGTCCTCATCGTCGGGATCCTCTCCATGTTCCTCCTCTGGTGGGTCATCGGCTTCCGGCAGTACGTCGAGGTACGCGACCCGCCGGAGGGCTCGGAGGTCGTCTACGTCGATGCGAAGCAATGGATGTGGAAGTTCGCGTATGCCGACGGTCGCGTCTCGAACGACGCGCTCACCGTCCCCGTGGGTCGTCCGATCAAGCTGGTGATGACCTCGCGCGACGTCATTCACAGCTTCTACGTCCCCGGCTTCCGGGTGAAGCAGGACGTTCTGCCCGGTCGCTACACGACCCTCTGGTTCGAGGTGAAGGAGCCGGGCACGTACCCGATCTGGTGCGCCGAGTACTGCGGCGTGAGCCACTCCCTGATGCGCGGCGAGGTGAGAGCGCTCGGCGCGGACGACTACGCGCGGTGGAAGCGCCAAGGCGACAGGCCACCGCCGGACGCGGACTGCGGGCGGGGCCCCGGATCGTGCGGAGACACGAGCCTCGTCGAGCAGGGGCGCCTCGTCGCCGAACGTCGCCAGTGCGTCGCCTGCCACACGCTCGACGGACAAAAGCACATCGGTCCGACGTGGGCGCGGCTCTACGGCTCCGAGCGCGTCCTCGCCGACGGCCGGCGCGTCATCGCCGACGAGGGCTATCTCACCCGATCGATGATGGAGCCGACAGCGGACGTCGTCGCGGGCTACCGCGAGGTGATGCCGTCGTATCGGGGCACGCTCACCGCGGGCGAGACGTCCGCCCTCGTCGAGCTGATCCGCTCCCTCCGCGACGCCCCCGCGCCGTCCGGCATCACGCTTCCTCGGCTCGAGGTGACGGCGGCGAGCGACGGAGGGACCTCGCCATGACCCAATGCCGTTCGGTTGAGCAGAGACGGACTCAGAACGGGGAACAGGGAACGGGAAATGAAACGGGAACAGGGAACAGGGAACAGGGAACGGGGAAATGAAACGCGAACGGGGAAGTGAAACGCGAACGGGAAACGGGCAAGTGAAACGGGAACAGGCCGGATCTCGCCGTTCCCCGTTCAACTTGCCTGTTCCCCGTTCCCTGTTCCGTGCTCCGGCATGCATTCGCTCGGCTCATCCGAACGGCATTGCTCCATGAGCACGACCCCGCTCGCACCGGCGGCTTCGCCCGCGCCCGAGGCCTCTCATGCGCCCGGGGCCTCCCCTCGCCCGGTCGCACACCCCAGCTACCTCGGCGTCGACACGACGCTCCGCTCGTGGCTGCTGACGACCGACCACAAGCGGATCGGGGTCCTCTACCTGGTGACGCTGCTCGCCACGATGGCGCTCGGAGGCTTCTTCGCGCTCGCGCTCCGCATCGAGCACCTCACGCCCAACGCGACCATCGTGAGCGCGATGACCTACAACCGCATGTTCACGCTCCACGGCGTGATCATGGTGTGGCTCTTCCTGATCCCGTCGATCCCGTCGTCCTTCGGCAACTTCGTCCTGCCGATGATGGTCGGCGCGAAGGACGTCGCGTTCCCGCGACTCAATCTCCTCAGCTACTGGATCTTCGTCGCCGGCTCGATCCTCGTGCTCCTGTCGACGGGCATCGGCGGCATCGACACGGGCTGGACGTTCTATCCGCCGTACAGCTCCATCAGCGCGACCGCCGTTCCGCTCGCGCTCCTCGGCGTGTTCATCATCGGCTTCTCGACCATCCTCACCGGGCTCAACTTCATCGTCACGACCCACACGATGCGCGCGAAGGGGGTCGGCTGGATGCGGCTGCCGCTGTTCGTGTGGTCGATCTACGCGACGAGCATCATCCAGGTCCTCGCCACGCCGGTGCTCGGGATGGTGCTCCTCTTCGTCGTCGTCGACAACGGGCTCGGCTGGGGCCTCTTCGATCCGGCGCGCGGCGGCGATCCCGTGCTCTACCAGCACCTCTTCTGGTTCTACTCCCACCCCGCCGTCTACATCATGGTCCTGCCGGGTATGGGAGTCGTCAGCGAGGTCGTCGCCAGCTACGCGCGCAAGAACCCGTTCTCGTACAAGGCGATCGCCTATTCGTCGCTCGGCATCGCGTTCGTGGGCTTCCTCACCTGGGGGCACCACATGTTCGTCGCCGGGATGAGCAAATTCGACGCCGGAGCCTTCGGTGTTCTCTCGATGCTCGTGGCGGTGTTCTCCGCGATCAAGGTCTTCAACTGGACCTGGACGCTGAAGCGCGGAGCGGTCGCGCTGAAGACGCCGCTCCTCTACATCTTCGCCTTCCTCTTCCTGTTCGTCTTCGGCGGGATGACGGGAGTCGCGACTGCGTCGATGAGCCTCGACGTGCACTGGCACGATACGTACTTCATCGTCGCTCACTTCCACTTCATCATGGTGGGCGGCACGCTGACCGCGTTCCTCGCGGGGCTCCACTACTGGTTCCCGAAGATGTGCGGGCGCATGTACCCCGAGCGACTCGGGATGCTCTCGGCGGCGCTCGTGTTCGCGGGCTTCTTCGTGACGTTCTTCCCCCAGTTCCTTCTCGGCAACGCCGGGATGCCACGCCGCTACTTCAACTATCCGCCGCAGTTCCAGGTGCTCCACATCGTCTCGACGGTGGGCTCGTGGGTGCTCGCCGCCGGCTTGATCCTCACCGCCTTCTACTTCCTCTGGTCGCTCCGCTGGGGCGCGCCCGCCGGCCCCAACCCGTGGGGCTCACGCTCGTTCGAGTGGCGCACGGCATCGCCTCCCCCGAAGCACAACTTCCGCCGCGAGCCTCCGTTCGAGATCGATCCGTACGACTACACCCAGCCGCTCCCCGACGAGGTGTACCAGTGAGCAGCTCGATCCCCATCCGTCCCGCGGAGCACTTCGAGAATCTCGAACGGCAGGCACACGCTGCGCGCCTCGGGATGTGGGTCTTCCTCGCGACCGAGGTGCTCCTCTTCGGAGCCGCGTTCGCGCTCTTCGCGACGTATCAGGTGCAGTTCCCGCATGCGTTCAAGCTGGGCGTCGAGCACAACACGAAGGTCCTCGGCTCGCTCAACACCGGCGTCCTCCTCCTCAGCAGCACGCTCGTCGCCACCGGCGTCCACGCCCTCCGCGCCGGTCACCGCAAGGTCGCGAGCTGGCTCGTGACCGCCACGATCGGACTCGGGCTCGTGTTCCTCGTCATCAAGGGCATCGAGTACGGGAAGCACTTCGACGAGGGGATCTACCCCGGCGGCGCCGGCCACTGGTTCGCCGAGCATCATGACCGCGGGCTCGCCGAGTTCTGGACGCTCTACTTCGGGATGACGGCGCTCCACGCGATCCACGTCACCATCGGAGCCTGCGTCCTCGGCGCGCTGCTCTCCTCGATCCTCCGCGGGCGGCTCGGGCAAGAGAACGCGCATCGCCTCGAGGTAGGCGCGATCTACTGGCACCTCGTCGACGTCATCTGGATCTTCCTCTGGCCCCTGTTCTACCTCGCATGAGCTCCTTCGCCCTCCCGAAGACCGTCGTGCGTACCGGCCTCGCGCTCTTCGAGCTGTGGGCGGCGAGCTTCGGGCTCTCGTACGTCCACCTGGGCTCGGCATCGCTGCTCGTCGCGCTCGCGATCGCCGCGGTGAAGGCTGCGCTCGTCGTGATGTTCTTCATGGAGCTCCTGCACGAAAGCCTCTCGATGAAGCTCACGCTCGCTGCTGCAGGCGGGCTCCTCGCGATCCTCATCGGGCTCATGATCGCGGACGCCGCCACCCGCGAGCCGCCACCGCTGGTCCCGCCCGGCTACCCCGCTCCCGACGTAGCGAAGATCCCGTCGCGATGAGCAGGGCGACCTCGACGAGAAGCAAGGCCCTGCCTGGATGCACCTGAGCCTCGGGGTAGCGGCTCCTCGATTGCATGCACTCGCGGCATCATGCAACCAGCATCACGCCTCATCCCTCTCTGCACCACCGTATTCGCGGTCGCGCTCGCGGCAGCGGCGTGCAGCGGAACGAAGACGACGCCGCTCGTGACGACCCCCGCGAGCCCTGCCGCCCAAGGCCAGGTCGAGACGCGACGCACGGCGAACCAGAACACCGAGGTCGATCTCGAGGTCCGCTACATGGCTCCGCCCGAGAAGGTCGCCAAGGACGCGACGGTCTACGTCGTCTGGGCGCAACCGGCTGCGCAGGACCTGCCTCCGCAGAACGTCGGATCGTTCGTCGTCAGCCAGGACCGCAAGGCCTCGCTGAAGACGGTTACCCCCTACGAGCGCTTCGACCTGATCGTCACTCCGGAGCCGACCGGGACCGTCGCCGCCCCGACACACGAGCCCGTGCTCAAGGCCAAGATCGAGCGCTGAGCCTCGTCACGGCTTCGGCCGAACCGCGATGTCGAGCTCGACGCTGCCCGCATCGATGGCGAGCGAGGCCGGCGCACGCGGCGCTGGGATGCCCAGGTTGCGATCGCGATCGGCCGCCTGGACGATCGTGAGCGAGGCGTCGCTCGGGACCCACGACGGGCGACGCTCCTTTTCCGTCGTCTCGGTCGTTTCGGTCGTCTCGGTCTTGACCGGCGCGGACGTAGGCGGCTCCTTCACTTCGGAGCCCGCGTCCACCGTAGGCGAGATCGCCTGCTCTTCGACGACGGTCGCGCTCATGGTCGATGCGTCCGCGCCCACGGCGGGTCCACGTCGCTCACATGCGATGAGAGCTCCGCCGAAGAGGCCAATCGCGAGCGCGGCGTTGAACGGCACGGTCGACATCGAGCGCCGACGACGCATGGCTCGTGCCTGTGCTCCGGCCCGCTCGCGATCGTCCGTCCGCGCGTCTCGACCGACACCGAGGACGAGCTCGCGATCGCCCCGCGGCTTCCCCCGGCATCGCGCGGGGCATTACGCGCCGAACCGTCCTCCAAAGGTGTATGCGACGCTCGGCCACGAGCACGCGCGCGCGACCTTGGCGTGCTGGCGTGCGCAGCGTCGCGCGGCATGCGAGCTGCACCACGGCGCGCGCGACGAAGGAGAGCACGATGGTCATCGAGACACCGTCCACCCCCGAGCTCGGAGCCCAGTCGCCTCCCGGCGCGAGCGTCGCGCCGGAGCCTCGAGCCAGCGTCGTCGACGAAGCTCGGGCGGAGACCATCCGTGAGCGCCGCCACGCGCGGCTCACGCGTGGCGTTTCGACGGGAGGCTCCGCCGCCGAGGCGCTCCTCGGGCTCGCGGCAGTGGTCCTGTCGATCCTCGCTCTCGCAGGAATGCGCGTGCTCCCGCTGACTGCATTCGCGGTCATCGCCGTCGGGGTAGCGCTCTTCTTCGAAAGCGCCTCCGTTGCTGCGCGCTCGGGGTTCGAGGGAACCGGAGCGGTCCGTTCGGTCGTCCTGGGCGGGACTGGAGCCGAAACGATCGCGGCCATCGCAGCGATCGCGCTCGGGGTGCTCGCCGCGCTCGGCATCGAGCCGCTCCTCCTCCTCCCGACCGCGATCCTCGTGCTCGGCGTCGGCCTGCTGTTCTCGGGTGCGCTGGCGCTCGTCGAACGCATCCGCTCCGCGATCATGAGAGCCGAGCCCGACGTCAGCGACGTCACCAGCGGACTCGCGGGGCTCCACATGCTCGTCGGCGCCGGCGCGCTCGTCCTCGGTGTCCTCGGCTTGATCAGCGGTGCGCCCATCCTGCTCACCGTCATCGGCACGTTGAGCATCGGCACGGCAGTCCTGCTGAGCGGGGCAGCGCTCGGCGGATCGACGACGCCGGTGAAACACGCGATGACCTGAACCGAGGCAGCGGCGATGCTCCCGAAGCGACACCAGCGATCGCCGCGCGCGCTCGAGAGGGCGCTCGGCGCTCTCGTTCTCTCCGCGGCGTGCGCCGCGTGTGCTTCGAGGGCGCTGGTCGCGTTGCCCTCGCTCGGGTCGGAGTGGGTCGACCCCTTCACGGCAAGGGCGTCGACCCCCGACGGCGTCACGGTCGAGGCCCGTACGCGCGGGTGGCCCGGACCTCCGCTCGAGCTCGGCGAGAACGCGACGCCCGTGTTCGTTCGTGTGGAGAACCGCGGACAGATCCCGCTCGAGCTCTCGCGCGCGAGCTTCGAGCTCGTTACCGGGACGGCGCAGTTCCGAGCGCTCCCCTCCGACCAAGTCGGAGGCGCGCATGTCGACCTTCGCCGGAGAGAGCTAAGGGCGGGCGTGCTCGATCCAGGAGAGTCGAGGGCCGGGTTCGTCTACTTCGAGCCGGTCATCGGCAAGTGGGGCTTCGTCCACCTCCGGGCCAGCCTGGTCGACGCGGAGACGAACGCACTGGTGGCGACGCTCGACGTTCCCTTCAGCTCGGGATATCTCGTGGGCTGCACGCTCGACTCCGCCGATCGCCGGCAGGCGCCGTCGTCCGAGGACATCCTCTTCCGCGGCTGCCTGCCTCCGCCCCCCTGAGCGATCGACTCTCGTCTCGCTCACTTCTCCTCACTCTCTCATTTCTCCGCGCGATCGATCGCGATGAACCTGCTCGAGTCTCCGCGCTTCACCTTGAGGAGAATCGGCTTGTCCGCCGGAGCCTCGCGCACCCTCGAGCGGAGGTCGTTCGCCGAGGCGATCGGCTTCCTGTCCGCTTCGACGATCACGTCGCCGGGCTGGAGCGCGCCGGCGCTCGGCCCGCCGGGCGCGACGCGCCTGACGACCGCCCCTCCCCCTTCGGCATCGCCGACCTCGAGCCCGAGCCCGCCCGTCTCGGCCTTCTGACGGGCCGAGGGCGACTTCCCACGCCCCTCGTCTTCGAGCTGGGCGAGGGTGACCTGGACGTTCTTCGTCTGGCGGTCCCGATGAACGACGAGATCGACCTTCGACCCCGGCGCATGACGGGCGATCGTGCGAGACAGGTCGCGCGCGTGTCGGATCGAAACGTCGCCCACGCGCACGATGACATCGCCGCTGACGAGCCCCGCGCTCGAGGCCGGACCGCCCTTCTCGACGTCACCGACGAGCGCGCCGCGCACGTCACCGAGCCCGAGGGCGGAGGCGAGGTTGTCGTCGATCTCCTGGACTTGGACACCGAGCCGCCCGCGCTTCACGTGACCGTCGGCCACGAGCTGCGGGAGGACGACCTTTATCTCATCGGACGGGATCGCGAACCCGATGCCCTGCCCAGCGGGGTTGATCGCCGTGTTCATCCCGATGACCTGGCCGCGAGCATCGAACAGGGGGCCGCCGCTGTTCCCTGGGTTGATCGACGCGTCCGTCTGGATGAAGTCGTCGTAGGGTCCGGCGCCGATCGCGCGGCCCTTTGCGCTGACGATGCCCGTCGTCACCGTGTGCCCCAGCCCGAACGGGTTTCCGATCGCGACGACCGGCTCACCGACGCGCAGCGTGCCGCTGGGGCCGAACGGCACGAACGGCAGCGACGGTGCCCCCTGGATCTCCAGGACGGCGACGTCGAGCCGCTCGTCGCGACCTTTCACCTTCGCCGTCAACTCACGCTCGTCGGCGAGCTTCACCTTCACCACGTCGGCGCCTTCGACGACGTGCGCGTTCGTGAGCACGTGCCCCTTGTCGTCGAAGATGAAGCCGGATCCGAGCGCGCGCTGCTTTCGCGGAGCCTCGGAGCCGAAGCCGCCGGGCCCGTTGCGGAAGAAGAACTCGAATGGCGACATCGGCTCACCGGCGCTCGCGCGCTTGGCCGTCTGCTCGACGGTGATGTTGACGACCGACGCCTTCACCTTCTCGACGAGAGACGCGGTGTCGAGCGCCGGTCCGGGAAGGGCCGTCTCCGCCGATGTCACGCCCGTCGTCGCGGTCTGCGCCGCTGCGGGGCTGCATCCAGCAGAGAGCGCAAGCGTGGGCAGGACCGAGAGGACGAGGTTGGGAACGAAGCGATGCGTTCGGAGCTTCACGGGGCATACAACACGAGAGCCGCCCACGTCTTCCCGGCTGCGCTGCGTTTGCCGCGAGGCCCGAGACGACGGATGCCCGCCCGTTCCCCGCGCGGTCAGCCCGAGATGGGCGCCTTCGGCTCGTACGACTGGAGCACCTCGACGGCATCTCCGGGCTTCTCGTCGACGGCTGGAGGCGCGAGGCCTCCGCCGACGCCTGCGACGATCACGGTGATGTTGTCCATCCCACCACGCTCGTTCGCGAGCGCGACGAGCCTCTCTGCGGCCAGCTCCGGGCGCTTCGACTGGATGACGACGTCCCGGATCTCTTCGTCGCTCACTTCCCCCGTGAGCCCATCGGAGCAGAGGATGAGGCAGTCCCGATCGCGGAGCTCCATCATCCCGATCGCCACCTTGAGCTCGGGCTGATGGCCCATCGCCTGGAGGATGACGTTGCGCATCGGGGATTGGCTCGCGTCCTCGGGGCTCATGATCCCGCTGTCGACGAGGAGCTGCACCATGCTCTGGTCGTGCGTGATCTGCGCGATCTCACCGCCGCGGACGAGGTAAGCGCGCGAATCGCCGACCTCGGCGATGTATGCTCGACCCGCGCGGACGAACACGGCCGTGAGCGTCGCGCCCATCCGTGCCTGCTCGCGCTGCCCGTGCTCCCGGACCACCTCGTGGGCGCGGCGGACGGCCTCCGTCAGGGTCGCGTCACGCGGCGTCTCGAGCGGAGCATCGGCGATCTCCCGCGTGATCGTCTCGACGACCAGTGCGCTCGCCACCTCCCCGGCCTGGGCGCCTCCCATCCCGTCCGAGACGGCCAGGAGGACGCCGCGTTCTCCGACGTCGAAGCGGGCGTGAGAGCGCTCTTGCAGGAGGGCGCCGCCGGTCAGGTCCGCCACGACGAACGCGTCTTCGTTGTTCTCGCGTACGAGTCCGACGTCGGACACCGCGGCGACGCTCACATAGTGGCTCACTGATGGCATCGGTCCTCCTCGACCGCTCCTCATTGCACGAGCTTGGCCGGGCCTCGTACGGCCCGAAACCTGCGGATCCACGGCCCTGCTCGGGAGCGGCGGCAGTGCCGCCTGTGGCTGTCCTTCACGCTTGGGGCAGGCCGCCCCGAGGCCGCGCTCGCCGCCGGGGCGCGGCGGAGCCGACCGCTCGAGGGGAAGGAGCCGACCGCTCGAAGGGAAACAGACGACGGGGCTCGTGTGCTAGAAGGAGCACGATCATGGCTCGTCCAGTCGTCGTCGCCAGGGACGTCAAGAAGTCCTTCCAGCACATGGGGCGGACGCTCGACGTCCTTCGTGGGATCGACCTCACGATCAACGAAGGGGAGATGGTCGGCATCGTCGGCCAGTCCGGCGCGGGCAAATCCACGCTCCTCCACTGCATCGGCACGCTCGACGTCATCACCTCGGGCTCGCTCAAGATCGACGATGCCGAGCTGACCGATCTGTCGGGCACCCGCCTCGCGGCGCTCCGGAACCGGACGATCGGGTTCGTCTTCCAGTTCCACCACCTGCTCCCCGAGTTCAGCGCGCTCGAGAACGTGGTCATGCCGGGGCTCATCCAGGGCCGCTCGCGTCGTGACATGGAACCCCGCGCCCGCGCCCTCCTCGAAGAGGTCGGCCTGAAGGAGCGCGTTCTCCACCGCCCCGGCGAGCTCTCCGGCGGCGAGCAGCAGCGTGTCGCGCTCGCTCGCGCGCTCGTCCTCGAGCCCAAGCTCCTCCTCGCCGACGAACCCACCGGCAACCTCGACTCACGGACCAGCGAGCAGATCCACCAGCTCTTCTACACCGTGAACGAGCAGCGCAAGACGACCATCGTGATCGTCACGCACAACGCGGCGCTCGCCGATGGGATGCCTCGCAAGATCACGCTCCGCGACGGACGCGTCGAGCGTGACGAGCACGGGGCCCAAGGCTCGGTTGCCGCCAGCAGCGTGAGCGAGCGCACCGGCAAAGTCGAAGTCTGACTCGCGCTTCGCCCCCTAGCCGGCGCCGAGACGCCGGAGGAGCGCCATGGCCCCCGCCTGCGCGCGCCCGGACGTTGCGTGAAGTGTCCGTGTGACCTCGGCGTGGAGCTGCTGCGTGCGGACACGCCCTCGGTCGACCTGCGCGCCGATGCGCGCGACGGCCTCGAGGTCCACCGCGTCGATCTCGCGGAGCCCGACGATGGCCGCGACCAACACGCCGTCGTCGTCGTGCGCGACGAGGTGGAGCAACACCGGCCGGGCGCGCCCGCCCCAGACGCGCGGAAGCGCACGCGCGGCGGCACGACAAAGGGTCGGCACCGGTGAGGTCGCGAACTTCACGACGAGGTTCCCCGTGATCTCGTCGTTCGCCTTCGGCACGCTCAGGAGCAGGTCTTCGGCGAGCTCGGTCGCCACACGGTTCTGCCCCGTCCTCGCTTGCTCGAAGATCCGCTCGAGCGCCGCGCGCAGCACCGGAAAGGCGGAGTCGCCGAGCGACTTCATCGTCGTCACGAACGCGATGCGAGCTCGCGGATCGGCAAGCGACTTGGTTCGGGCGCCGTAGAGCGCGTACGCCCCGGCCACACCTGCGTGCGCGATGAGCTCGACGGCCGCCGCCCCCGCGTCCTGCTGCGCGAGGAGGGCAACCGCGATCGGAGCGAGGACCTCCGGATCGACAAACGACCGAGCGACACCGGCGAGCGAGTCGCGCGCAGCCGCGTCGTCGCGGACGCGCTCCTCGAGGCCCGCCACGATCAGGGAAACCTGCGCGAGCGTCCGCACGTCGGCGCGCTGCGCGAGGATCCGCACGGCGTCGTCGAGCTCGGCGAGCCGGCGTACGAACGCGCGGGGATCGCGCTCGTGCACGATCTGGCCAAGCGCTGCCTTCACGTCCGTCGCGAGCGCGCCCGCGAGCGCCTGCCCCGGCGTCATCTGCGCCTCGCCCATGAAGCGCGCGTACCCATCGGCGCTGCTCTCTAGCCAGTCCGTAGCGAGCTCACTCGACGGAGGCGGAGCCAACCGAGCCGCGGGCAGCGAGGGGCTCGACGGCAAGTCCAAGCTCGGCACACCGCGAACCGACGAGGGGACCTCCGGGGTGCAGAGGGTCTTCAACTCGGCCCGGAGCTCCATCATGTCCGCATGGCGGTCGTCGCGACACTTCGAGAGCGCTCGCTGCACCAGCCGATCGAAGCGCGGATCCACGTCCGGCCTCCTGGCGGCGATCGGCGGAGCCGGCGCGCTCACCTGCATCCGGCGGATCGAGTCGGCGTCGTGCGCGAGGAACGGCACCGTTCCCGTCGCGAGCTCGTACAGCATGATCCCGCACGCGTAGACGTCGCTGCGTGCGTCGAGCTCCTCACCGAGGCACTGCTCCGGGGACATGTAGACGGGCGTCCCTGCGAGGCGCTGCGCAACCTCTCCGGACACGCTCGGAGGTACGGCGAAGCCGAAGTCGAGGACCTTCACCGTCTCGACACGCTTGCCGTCGTCGTCGTCCTTCGCGACGATCATCACGTTGTCCGGCTTCACGTCGCGGTGGATGAGACCACGGCTGTGAGCATGCCCGAGCCCCGCACAGACCTGCAGCATCAACGACGCTATCCGCGGCACGTCGAAGATCTGCTCGCGCTGCTGGATCGATCGGAGCGTGGCGCCGTTGACGAACGCCATCGAGAGATAGAGGAGGCCGTCGGGCTCCTGGCCGAAGTCGTAGATGTGAACCAGGTTCGTGTGATCGAGACGCGAGAGCGCGAGCGCCTCGGCATAGAAGCGACGACAGAACTCGACGTCGCGCTGGAACGCCTCGTGGAGGACCTTCACCGCGACCGTGATGCCGAGGCCGAGGTGACGGGCGCGATAGACGGCGCCGATGCTGCCTTCGCCGAGCACCGAGAGGATCTCGACGCGCCCGCCCGCGATCACGCGCCCGACGAACTGGTCCGCCGACACCGAACCTTCGAGCAGCGGCGCGGCGGTCTCGCGCTCCTCTTCCTCGTAGGGGTAGAGCCGGAGCGCGCAACCATGCTCGCTCGTCGTGCCGAGCGGCTCCGCGAGCAGCCGAAGCTGGGAGCCCGTTCGCGACGTGTACACCTCGAGGACGTGCGGTCCCGGCCGTGTAGGCTCGTGTTCGAGCCGAACCCACACCGCACGCCCGAGGAGCGACGCTTCCTCCAGCTCACGCGCAGCCTCCTCTTCGAGGAGAGCTGCGACGAGAATTGGCAGCGCCTCAGCCATCCACGACCAAGGTCCCATCCTCGCTGCGATCGATCAAGCGCCGACGGCCGACGACGATCGCTGCATCCGTTGGCCAGCTCAGCCGGTGAGGAAACAGGGAACAGGAAAGGGCAAGTGAAACGGGGAACGGGCACCCTGCCGACTGTAGGCCGAGCGATTCGCGCTCATCGGCCTCAGGGAAACGGTCGAGCCCTGGCGAGGCCCGTTCCCCGTTCTACTTGCCGGTTCCCCGTTCCCTGTTCCGGATAGGGCACGTTCGGCCCACTCGCTCGAGAGAGGTGCAGATGAGGTGCTGCGGTCTCGGAACGTTCCGAGCGCGCGTCGTACTTCGACAGCTCCCCCGTCGAACGTCTACCGAGGTGGCCGCGTCGGGGCGAACCACATTGCTGCGTTCGCCACGGTGGCGCTCTTCACGGGACATATCGCGCGAAGCGTGGGCGCGCTCGGGCTCGAGTCGCGCCGGCTCACCAGCGCACGGCCACCCGGGGCGGCGTGATGAACGCGTCGCACTTGTCGATGCGGACCGTGACCGGCAGGCTCATGCTGCCGGCTGGCTCTTTCGAGGTGACCTCGACCTCCGGGACGATCTGCTCGGACCGGAGGCTGCGAACGATCTCGGGCGGGCAGACGAGGCGGACGTCCACCTCTGCCGGCGTCGCCTTGCCCTTGGGTGTTCCGAGGACGACAACCGGCAGCTTCGGGTACAGGCCCTCGGCGACCTCGCGCGCGATCTCCGCCGTGACGGTGATGCTCTGCGGCTCGATCTTCAAGCGCGGGTTCGGCTTCTCGATCGCGAGCTGCCTCGGATACTCCCCCTCGGCAGAGAGCGCCCGGACATCGAACGCGTCGGCGCGCACGTGCTGGAGGACCATGACGTCGCTCTGGGGGCCTCGCACCTTCACGGTCTTCGGCTCGGCGACGAGCGGCGCCTTCACGACATAGCCGTCGGCAGGCGCCCCGACGACGCTCACCTGCACGGGGACGTCGCGCGTCACGCGCTGCTCCCACTTCAGATCGATCGACGGAGGCTCGAACTGCTCGATCTCGACCCTCATCCCTTCGGGCAGCCGCACCATCTTCTCGTTGAAGACGACCCGCTCGGGCGAGCGCGTCAGGTCGAGGATGATGTGCACCGCGCCGCCGCGGAGGTTGTCGATCGTCCCCGCCGAGCCGCGCACGAAGATGCGGACGTCGCGCGGGATCGTGCCGGTGAAGACCTTGTCGCCGCTCTCCGGCGGAAGGTTCACCTCGAGATCGACGGAGATCGAACCGCGCGAGTCCTGGCCCCCGTGCACGAGCGAGTAGAGGACGAGCGCGAACGCGAAGCTCAAGAGCTTCAGGTTCAGGTTCTCCGTGAGCATCGCCTTGATGCGGTCCCACATGGCTCGTCGTCCTCAATAGGTTAAGGCGAAGGGAAAGTCCTGCTCAGCCGCTGCCGTCCTTCGGCGTCGGGGTCGACGAGCTCCGCTGCATCGGGATCGGCGTGGGGATCGGCGTCGTGAGCGTCTGCTTCGGGACGGAGCCCGGCAGCGGGGTCGTGAGGGTCTGCTTCGGAGCGGAGGTCGGCAGCGGCGTGGCGAGGGAGGGGGACGGCTGCATCGGCCGTGTCGCGCCGGGATCGGTGAAGCGCGCCGCCGGTACGGAGTCCTCGGGGAGGACCGACGCACGACGCCCCGCCTGGGCCATCGCGTCGACGGTGAACGAGGTGCGCTGTTCCCTCTGGTCGCCAACCGTCGGCGTCTGGGGCGGGAGCGTGATCCGGAGCGCACCGGGGGCCGGAGCCATCGAGGTCCGCTGCTTCGCCCCCTTCTTCTTCGCGCGCGCACGCTGGCCGAAGAGACCGAGGAGCGCTTGCTTGAGCGAGGCACCGTCGAGGTTCGGCACGATGTTGCCGTTGAAGCAGAAGCTGATGGTGCCGCGCTCCTCGGAGACGACGACGACGACGGCGTCGGTCTCCTCGGTGATCCCGAGCGCCGCGCGGTGGCGTGAGCCGAGCGACTTGTCGAGCACCTTCATGTCCGGCATCGGGAAGAAGACACCGGCCTTCGCGATTCGCAGGTTCCGGATGACGACCGCGCCGTCGTGGAGCTTGTTCAAGCTCTCGGGGATGAACATGCTCACGAGCAGCTCGCGCTGGACCTGAGCGTCGACCGGGGTGCCCTGACCGACGACGAACTCGTCGAGGTTGGCGTCTTGCTCGAAGCAGATCAGCGCGCCGATACGGTGACGCGCGAGCTCGGTCGAGGCCGCCACCACTTCGTCGATGACGCGCGTCTCCTGCTGGCGCGCCATCCCGGCGAAGAACGCACGAGAGCCGACGCGCATGAGACCGCGCCGGATGTCGTTCTGGAAGACGACGACGACGATGAGGATGATCGACGAGAGGAGCGACGAGAGGAGGTTGAAGAGGGTGAGGAGGCCGGCCCACTTCGCGACCACGTAGACGAGGAAGATGACACCGAGGCCGGTGCCCATCTGCATCGCGCGCGTTCCGCGCAAGACGAGGAGCGCGCGGTAGACGACATAGGTGACGATGAGGAGGTCGCCGACATCGACGAGGACCTGGAGGATCGGGCGCCCCGCGAAGAGATGGCGAAGACCTTCCAACATCAGATCTTCCTCCGGGGAGTCCCGAGGACGATCTCCATGTCGATGGCCTGCCGCGTCGCGCGGACGTCGTGAACGCGAAGGATGTGGACGCCGGCGCGGACCGCATGCAGCGCCGCTGCGATCGACGCGCCTTCGCGCTCGGCAGGCTCCGCCTTCGATGCGCCCGGCTTCTGCGGGTCCACGAGCGTGAGGAACGACTTGCGGCTCGCACCGAACAGGACGGGCACTTCGCCGTTCTTGCTCACGGCCTCGACGACCTGGCCGGCGCGACGGAGGAGCTCGAAGCTATGACGCGACGCCTTCGAGAAGCCGAGCCCGGGATCCATGACGAGCGAGGAACGCGGAACGCCGAGCTCGTTCGCTCGAGCTGCAGCGCGCTCCCACTCCGCGACCACGTCCACGACGACGTCGTCGTAGGCGCCGAGCGGCCAGCCGCCGTAGCCGCTCATCTGCTCCTGAGGAGCACGTGAGTGCGAGAGGACGAGGCAAGCGCCGCTGCCTCCGACCACTCGCGCGAGGTCTTCGTCACGCAGGAGCGACACGTCGTTGACCGCGTGCGCTCCCGCATCGAGGCAGACGGCGGCAACCTCCACGCTCGTGGTGTCGATCGAGACGCACGCCCCGCGCTCCACGGCATACCGGATGACCGGTAGGACGCGTTCGAGCTGCTCGCGCGGAGGCACGGGCTTGCTCCCAGGACGCGTCGATTCGCCGCCGACATCGACGATGTCGGCTCCCGCCGCGATGAGCTCGTCCACGCGGGTACGTGCGGCATCGCGATCGAGGAAGCGGCCGCCGTCGCTGAAGGAGTCGGGCGTCACGTTGCAGATCCCCATCAGGGCTGCACCGCGGCGAGCCACGGCCCCTCTCACGACGCCAGCGAATCTCGAGCTTCGCGTCATGACCAACATGAACCCGTAGCAAGACGTGCGCCGACGGGCAACCCTTCATGCCCACATTGATAGTTTCCACATGTCCGCCGGGTCGCGTGGCGCGTGTCGGCGGTCTCGTTTCCGCGCTCGCTTCCGCGCTCGTGGTGCCGTCCCGGCGGCGTCCGGTATCTGGACAGGTGCTCACGCAGGTATTTTGGCAGGTATTTTGGCAGGTGCTCGAGCAGGTATTTGGGGACGCGACGTCTCTCGACAAGCCCAAGCCCACGCCGGACGCACGATCGCCCGCGTGCCTCAGTCCGACGCGAGGCGAGCACGGGTCTGGAGCGCCCCCAGCTCGGGGAGCTCACTCAGGCTCGCCACGCTCTCGCGTCCGTCTGGGACGAAGCGCCTGCGCCGCCTTCGTGAGCCGCCTCAGCGAGCGTACCTGGCTGTCGAGCTCACCATCGAGCGCCGAGGCAATGGCGGCCTGAGCCTTCTTCCAGATCGGGAAGCCGCGTGCGAGCGCAGCACGGCCAGGACGCGTGAGGCTGACGATGCGCTCACGACGATCCTGTTCCCCAGGAACGAGCCTGACGTAGCCGAGGCGCTCGAGCACGGCGACATTCCGCGAGAGCGAGGACTGCTCGAGCACGAGGGTCTCGGCGAGCTCGCTGAGCGTCGGCGCCTTCTGGTCGTACCATGCGAGCGCAGCCAGAGCCGTGAACTGCGACGCCTTCAGCCCCACCTCGTCGAAGTAGCCGTCGAAGAACAGCGTCACTGCGCGCGATGCGCGACGCAGGTTGTGCCATGCACAGCTCGAGCTCATCTGCGCGCAGTCGCTCGGACTGGGCCCCGAACGAGCCGCTCTCGCCGTCTCCCTGGCCATGGTCCAGCCATATTCCTCGGTGTGCGGGCCGTCAAATCCGCCCGATCCAACAAATCGCGGTCTATCCGGCTCCGATCAGCTCCGATCGCGACCGCATCGTGACCGCGGAGCGCGTCGAGCGAGAGCAGCGCGCTCGCTCCGCTTTGTGCGATTCTACGGAGGATGCCGCCGCCTCCCGCAATCCCGCCCTCGAGCCCCGGTTCGGGCCCGCTCCCGACCGCCTCGGGAACCGGCGACGAGTCCTTCGCCAAGAGCTTCTTCGTCGGATCGCCTGCAGAAGGCCTCATCTTCCCGTATCCCGAGCCCTCACGCTCCGAGGTGGACGAGATCAACGGCGTCCTCGATGGCATCCGCCGCTTCGCCTCCAAGCAGATCGACGCGTCGCGTATCGATCGCGAGGAGACGATTGGTCCCGAAGTGCTCGCCGGGCTGCGAGAGCTCGGCCTGTTCGGGCTGCTCGTTCCGAAGGCTCACGGCGGCTCGGGCTTCGGGCTCACCGCCTACGCCCGCGTCATCCAGGAGCTCGCCGCGCACGACGGGTCCGTGGCGCTCACGGTCAGCGCTCACCAGTCCCTGGGGCTCGCTGCCCTGCTCTATTTCGGGAGCGAGGAGCTCAAGGCGACCTACCTGCCGCGTTGCGCGCGCGGCGAGACGCTCGCGGCCTTCGCGCTGGTCGAGGTCGGGTCGGGCAGCGACGCAGGCTCGATCCAGACGCGCGCCGATCGCGACGGCGACAGCTATGTGATCAACGGCGAGAAGATCTGGGTCACGAACGGCGGACTGGCAGACCTCTTCACCGTCTTCGCACGCACCTCGCCGGCCGAGGACGGAGCAAAGCCCCGCCTCACGGCGTTCATCGTGGAGCGCAAGAGCGGCGCGTCGAACAGCCGGACCGAGCCCACCCTCGGGCTGCGCGGGGCGTCGACGACGAACCTGAACCTCCCGTCGGTGCGTGTGCCCAGCTCACACGTGCTCGGCGACGTGGGACGCGGCTTCAAGGTCGCGATGGAAGTGCTGACGAGCGCGCGCCTCGCCCTCGCCTCGAGCTGCATCGGCGCGTCGAAGCGCCTGCTCCGGCTCGCGGTCGAGCGCGCCACCGAGCGCAAGACGTACGGACGGAGCATCGCCGAGTTCCCGATGGTGAAGGACAAGATCGCCTCGATGTCGGCCGACATCTTCGCGCTCGAGAGCATGACGTACCTGACGACGGGGCTCGTCGACGCAGGGCGCACGGACTTCTCGATCGAGAGCGCGATCTGCAAGGTCTTCGGCTCGGAGACGCTGTGGCGGGTGGCGAACGAGTCCGCGCAGATCGCAGGCTCGCTCGGCTACACGCAGAATGCGCCGTGGGAGCGCATGATCCGCGATGCGCGCGCCGCGATGGTGTTCGAGGGCACCAACGAGATCCTGCGCTGCTTCATCGCGCTCTCCGGGATGCAGGGCCCCGGGCTCGCGCTCTCCGGCTCGGGGCTGCTCGAGGACGTGTCGAAGGCGATGCGCGAGCCGATCAAGGGCTTCGGACTCCTCAGCGATTTCGCTTTGCGAAAGGCACGGAGCGTCCTCTCGCGCGATCGGCTCACACGCGTGCACCCGATCCTCTCTCGCGAAGCGGCGCTGGTGATCACCTACGCGCAGCACCTCGCCCGATGCGTGGACCAGGCTCTACGCCGTCACGGCAAGAACATCGCCGAGATGCAGTACACGCAGAAGCGCATCGCCGACATCGCGATCGACCTGTACGCCGTCTCGAGCTGCCTCGCACGGACCACGCGCTCGATCGAGAAGCGCGGCGAGGAAGGGGCACGCCGCGAGATCGACCTGCTCACGATGTTCGCGCGGGCAGCCGACAAGCGCCTCGCCGAGAACGTCGCCTCGTTCGACGACAACGACGACGAGCTCCGGAAGGCGATCGCCCACAAGGCCTGCGCCGACGGCGGCTACCCGCTCGACATCCTCTGATAGACATTCGCCCGTCGGGCGAAGGGCTCGTGGCTTCAGGCTTCAGGGCGAGACTCGAGGGAGATCTCGCCTCACGCCTGAAAGCACGACGTGGGTTTCCATCGCGAACGAAGCAGGAGCGAGAGTCAGCCGAGACCGTAGTGGCGAGCGGGATGCCAAGCCGCACGTCGGAGGGCGAGGATACCGATCAACGTCGGTAACATTGCTCCTTTCGATGCCCCCATGACCACGGGGTTGGACTGCGGTTAGGATCGCTCGTGATGCTTCGATCGTCCTGGAAGTCCGTCGCCTTCGGTGTGGGCCTGGCGTCGATCGCTGCTGCGAGCTGCGCGAGCGGCGAAGGACAGTGCCGCTACAACAGCGATTGCTTGGGCGCGTATTGCCACGAGGGCGCGTGCAAGAAAGACTGCGTGGATTCGACGCTGGACTGTCCCCGCGGATACACCTGCAGCTTGACGGCGCAGTGCGTGCCGGCGGACCGCGACGGTACGCCCGGGGAGAAGCCGCAGGCCGACGCCGGGCCGGAAGGCCCCGACGGCAACGCACCGGACGGCGGGCCCGGCCCCGGCCCCGACAGCGGCACGACCACGGTAAACAGGGCGCTACTCGACGCCTGCACGAACGACAGCCAGTGCAGCTCCGGCCTCTGCAAGCCGTATTACACCGGCGGGCCCTCGCGCTGCACCAAGTCGTGCAGCTCGAACGCCGACTGCATGCAAAACGCACGATGTATCGTTCTCGGCGGGCAGTCGGTCTGCGTGGGGAACGACGTCGGACGCGACTGCAACCTCGCGACGGATTGCAGCTTCGCCTGCCTCACCGCGCAGCGCTACTGCACGGCGTCCTGCACGACTGCGTCGGACTGCCCGAACGGCTACGGCTGCATGCCCGTCGGAACACCGGCGCAGAGGGTTTGTGTGAAGGCGGCGGCCCCGTGTGGGCCAGGCGACACCGGCGCTTGCATCGCTTCCTCGGCGTGCGACCAGACCGGGCTCGTCTCGTCGTGCACGCTTGCGTGCAGCTCGGCCGCCGACTGCCCGCAGCGCGCGCAAGGGCTCGCGCCCTGGTACTGCGACGGCGTCTGCCGGCGGCCGGCGGATGTTTACGGTCCGCTCGGGAACGGTGAGCCGGCGGAGTATGCGTGCAATGCGTCGAGTACGGTCATCTCGATTTGCAATGACGCACAGCACATGAACTTCGGGGCGTTCACGGTGCCGAACCCGCCTGCGGTGAGCTGTGCGGCGGCGACGACCACGCCCGGCGCCGCCGGTGACGTCTGCGTGGATTCCTGTCGATACAGCGGAGGCTGCACGTTCGGTCATGCCTGCACGGCCCTCGGTGGCGTCGGCGGCCAGCGCATCGGCCTCTGCTTGCCCTCGCTCGGGAATGGCGAGGTCGGCACGTCGTGTACGACGGACGGAGACTGCTTCTTTGGCTATTGCAACCGCAACACCAGCAAGTGCTCCCGCGACTGTACTGTAGATGGCCTGTGCCCGACGGGCTCGACGTGCGTGGCAGGGACCGCGCCCAACGTCGAAGGCCGCGTGTTCAAACGATGCGAGTGAGGCCCGCTGAATGCGCGAGTCAGTACGTGCACTGGTCGCGGCGCCAGACGTGCGAGACCTTGTCGCCGGTGAAGCGCACGCAGAACGCGGGGTAGAGCAAGTCGAACGATCCCTGCTCCGCGCGCGGAAGCCACGACTGCGGGCGCCCGGCGACAGCCGTCACCTCGCGCCGAGTCATGCCGGTCTTCACGCCGCGCGTGCCGATCTCGTACTCACGGACGACGCTGGTCACTCCGAGCGCGCGCTCCGCTTCGCGCGAGCGCTTCACGCGCAGACGTCGCTGCGCCACGTAGCGTGGACGCTGCGCGCTCTTCGGCTCGTATCGAGCGACGACGAAGTCGAGGTTGGTTCCGTCGAATGCGTGGAAGAACCAGCGCGGGTGCCCCGCCCGCCCGTAGGCGATGTTGAACTCGATCTCCACCGCCTCGCGCGTCTGCACCGCGGTGTGGAGATCGACGTCGACGAACGAGACGATGTCGAAGTTCTCGAGCCCCACGTGAACGAGCTCGTTCGGGACGACATGGCGACCGACGCGCCCGCTCGCCTTGGGCGCGCAGCCGTTCGCGCACAGGAGCACGCCGACGGCGATGGCGGTCTTGAGCGCCGCGGCGATGGCGCCCGAAGTGAACCGGCTCACGATGACCTTGGCCACTTCTCCTAAACGTGGCCGCCGAACCGGCGCTCGTCGAGGACAAACGGAGCGGCGCCTCCAAGCTCTGCCGAAGGGTCGAGCGCGCCCGGCCGGCGCTCAACGCACGCGGAACGAGGCGACGCTCTCCCCGGCCTGACGCCCACGGGTCTCCTCCGTCAGGTTCGGGCGAAAGTCCCGATACGACATCGTGACGAAGCGAAGCGGGGTGGCGTAGATGCACGCGGCGACGAAGAAGGCGCCCGACGGGGAAGAGCCGCTCCACCGCGCCTGCGTCGTGTGATCGGCCTCGAGGAAGCGCACCTCGGTGAAGCGGCAGTCTGCGCCCGCCTCGGCGCGGATGTCGGCCATCTGCTCCTGGACCTTGCGCCCGATCGCATCCTGCCGCTCGTCGGGATCGAGCTTCTCGGGCAACGGGGTGACGGTCACGAGGATCTGCCGCTCGCCGGTCACCTCGAGGAACTCGAACTCGTTCGGTCCGAGCTCGCTCTCGTTCCACGAGCCGAGGAGGGCGATCTTGAACTCCGGGCGAGCGAAGCGGGAGACGCGGCGCGAGAGCTCGAGGGACCCGAGATCGCTCGGAGCGAGGATCGCGGTGAGCTCCGTCGGAGGCGGACCGAGCTCGTACGCGTAGCGGCTGGCGTTGAGGCCGTTCTCGTCGACTTGCGCGCGGTCGGCTCCTGCACGGATGAGCACGCGGACCGTCTCGACGAGGTGTCCGCGCGCGGCCTGCATCAGCGCGGTGGTGCCGTACCGGTTGGCGCGGCACGGGCTGGCCCCGGCCTTGAGGAGGACGATCACCGCTTCGACGAGGCCATGACGCGCGCAGAGCATCAGCGCGTCGTTGCCTTCCTTGTTGGCGAGGTTCGGATCGGCGCCACGCGCGATGAGCAGCTCGACGCCCGCGATCTCCCGCGTCGTCCGGGCGAACGCACACGCCGCGAGGAGCGCCGTCATTCCGTCCGGAGCCGGCAGGTCGATCGTCGCGCCGCAGTCGATGAGCGACGTCATGACTTCGACGCGGCCGGTCATCGCCGCCATCATCAGGGTCGTGACGCCGTCTTCGCGTCGCCAGTCGGGATCCGCGCCGTCGGCGACGAGCCGCGAGATGTGGTCTGCACGTCCGAGCTGCGCGTAGAGCAGCAGGTCTTCGGACATGGCGCTTCAACCTGGGCCGGGGCGACGATCCGCCGGATGCTCTTCGAGAGAAGACGACACGACCCGTGCCGCGCATTCGGCCGCGCGGGCGATCGACGCTGCCCTCGGGTCTTCGAGCACGATCGGCCTCGTGCCATCCGGCGTCCACTGGACGAGCCCGGACGGGGATGCGGTCTCGAGCGCAGGCGAGTGGGCGAGCGGAACGAGCTCGCCTCCGTCCATGATGCCGATCGCGATCCGGACGATCGCGTTCTCGGGGAGATCGCGCAGCACGAGCTCACCGGCGGTCGGATTGCATGCGACGTCGTGCGTCGTTCGCTCGGGCCCGTCCCAGGTCGGCACGAAGACAGCCGCGCGGACGAAGAAGAAGGCCTCCTCGGCGATCCGTCGCACCTCGGGTGTGAGCCGCCACCAGACGTAGAAGCTCCCGTGCCCGAGCGGGATCGCGATGCACTCCGTCTGCACGACCGCGCGCGGGAGGGTCGCCGGTTCGGACGCGCGCGCCGTCTCGGGCTCGGGCTCGGGCTCGGGCTCGGCCTCAGGCTCGGACTCGGGCTCGGCCTCGGCTGCGTGTGCCTCTTCCACGGCCGGGGGCGCGGGCTCGAGCTCCGCGCTCACCGCGACCGCCTCTGCGGCCGGCGTCGCCGCTTCCCCGTTCAATTCGCTCGAGGCGGTCGAGGCCGGCAGCGCGCCCGTCTCGTCCGCGCCCGGTGAACTGACCCCGAGGTGCGCGCCAATCTCGTCGCTGGCGGGCTCCTCCGCCTCCGGAGGAACCGGGGCGCGCGGCAGGATGTAGTCCACGGCCTCGAGCTTCTCGAGGAGCGCCCGCGCAGCTCCGTGCTCCGGCTCGGTGTCGAGCACCCGCAAGAGCGTCTCGATGGCGCGAAGCTTGTGACCCTGCGCAGCGTAGATCTCCGCGAGCGTGACCGTGGGCACCGCCTGCGGCTCGGGCCGCGGGACCTGCGGGAGCGAGGTGCCGAGCGCTGCGCGGAGCCGATCGGCCGCGTCCGGCAGATGCAGCCCGCGCTCGACGACCCGGGAGAGCAGATCGCGCGCGATGCCGAAGAAGCCGCGGCTCCTCTTGAGCTGCGTCGGATCGACGGAGGGTTCGAGCCGGAGCAGCTCGTCGATGAGCTCCGGCCGCGTGAGGACACGGGCTCGCCGAACACCTGCCGCTTGCGCACGCAGGATCAGGCCTTCGCGATCGAGACGCTCGAGCTCTGCGCGATCCATCTGGATGCTCTCGTCGTACCCGGTTTGTCGGGCCCGAACCACCCTGATCGGGCGGGCGAAGCGCTCTCGAGGGCCGCCCCGGCCCCCCTCGGGTCGTTCCGGGGGTCGGTGACCGGGGCTCAGGGCCGGGCGTTCACCTGAACCGAGGCGACGTAGTCATAGGTCCCGCTCTCCTGGACGCTGGCGAAGAGCTGGACGTCGTAGGTCCCAGTCGCGGGAAAATCGCAGCGGGCCCGGGTGTGGAAGTCGCTCTCGCAGCGGACGCGAGGCCCACCGCTCCCGGCCCCCTTCGCCTCGAACTGCACGAGCAGGAACACGTTGTTGGGGTTCGCCAGCGTGAGCTCCAACGAGCCGCTGGCCGAGACCTGCGACCGATCGGGCGACCGGAGCTCGAGGCCGTGAGCAATGAAGGCGGGCGTGACGACCGGGCGACGGAAGAACTCGGCGCGCGAGACCGAATGCTCGAGGAGCTGCCACTTCGCGTCGTCCGGGAAGTGGGACAGGACGAACTGCTCCGGCGGAGTGAAGAGGTACTCGGTCTGGTAGCGCTTCTCGAACGCGCCGTCCTTCGGGTACCCGGCGTTCCAGGTCGCGTCGATGAGGTACCAGGCGCCATTGATCCGCGCGGCGTTCCACGCGTGGTGCTCGGCTTCCATCGGCGAGTCCTTCGATCGGACGTCACCGGTGATGTAGACGATCTCGTCGCCCGTTGCCTTGCCCAGATCGGCGAGCAGGCGCGCATACCCCGCGCAGACACCGACGCGCGAGCGGAAGACATGGTCCGGATCGCCGTCATGGGCCGGCACGTTGTTCGCTAGATAGCTCGGCACGTCGTACGCGATGCGGTCCGCGACCCAGTCGTGGAGCGCCTTCACGCGCAACATCGGATCGCTCTCGCGCTCGGCGATGTACTTGCCGACGCTCGCGACGCTGACCTCGACCTCGCGCGGCATGTCGACGACGATCGGGTGCACCTCCGCGGGCCACGGATGGCGATTCGGGCGCGACGGGCGCGACGGCTCACCCGACGGAGTCGGAGAGCTCGACGGCTTCGTTCCGACCGGAGCGGGTACGGTCGTCGGCACCGGCACCGGCACCGGCACGATGTCCTTCCCCTCCCCTTCGTCTTTCGCCTGGCGATACGGGTTGTCGTTCGAGGCGCGATAGACCCATTCGACGGCGCCCGCACAGCCGAGGAGCAGTCTGCGCGCCCGCTCGGCCGTCGGGCCGTCATGGCCGTCGAGCATCCAGTCACCCCGGGCGGAGACCGCGACGAACGCGCGCGATGGAAAGAGCCCGAGAAGAGCAGCCAGGAAGACGATGTTGATCGCGAGGGTGCGGAGGATGAGCCGATCGGTGAACGTGAGGAATCGGCGCTTGCCGTTCGCCTTCCGCGCTCGAAGAGCGCTGAAGCCTTCCCACGCCAGCGGCAGACCGGGAAAGAGCAGGAGCCCCGCGACCAACGGCAGCCAGGTCGCCCGGTTCGCGAACGCGGCGAGCGATGATGCCAGCCACACGCCCGCGAGCGGCGCCGCGATCATCGCGGCGACGGCGACGGCCTTGAAGCCGAGCCCAATCCAGGAGATCGACCGATCGGGACGGCTCAAGGTGCGCCGAAGTTAAACACGAGCGTGGCGTCCCGCCAGCCGCGATCGTCGTCAGCCGCCGTCGCCGGGCCTGGCTCCCGCGAGGATCGTGCGCGCAGCCGCGGCGTCGACCGCGATCTGCGCCCGGAGCTCGTCGAGACCGGAGAATTTCTTCTCGTCACGAATGCGACCGACGAGGTGCACCCGCATCGGTTGGCCGTACAGATCACCGTCGAAGTCGAAGAGGTGCACCTCGATGCGGAGGCTCGTTCCGTCGACCGTCGGGCGCACGCCGACATTCATCACGCCCGGCCGATCGTCGGCGAACACGGCGTAGACACCGTGGGGCGGCAGCACCTCGACGACACCGCCGAGGTTCGCGGTCGGGAAGCCGATGGTACGTCCACGACGGTCGCCGCCCTCGACGACGCCCGAGATCGAATGACGACGTCCGAGGAGCCGCGTCGTGCGGTCGAGATCGCCGGTCGTGATCGCTTCGCGGACGCGCGTGCTCGAGAACGGCCCGCGTTCGTCGCCGGCCACCGCGGCGGCCGCGACCTCGAAGCCGAGCTCCGCTCCGAAAGCTCGCATGGCCTCGAGATCGCCGGCGCGCTTCGCGCCGAAGCGGAAGTTCTCGCCCACGACCACCGCCTTCGCGCCGAGGCGCGCGACGAGCAGCTCCTTCACGAAGCGCTCCGGCGTGAGCGCGGCGAGCTCGGACGTGAACGGCTCGACGACGACCTGGTCGGCGCCATGACGGCGAAGCAGCTCCACGCGCCGCTCCAGCGTCGCAAGCCGGGGCGGGGTGAAGCCCCGGAGGACCTGACTCGGATGCGGGTCGAACGTGAGGACGACCGCCGAGAGCCCGCGCGCATCCGCGATCGCGCGTGCTTGCTGGAGCACGGCCTGATGACCACGGTGGACGCCGTCGAGATTGCCGATGATGACGGCAGATTGCACGCCCGCAGGATAGAACAGCTCGACGCCCTCCGTCCGGTTGCTCGGCCCGCAACTGTGCATTTCTCGGTCGAAGGCCATCCGCCGACGCCCGGAGCTCAGCAGCGGCCCCCGATTTCCCCGGCCCGCCACTACGACGACGAGCGTTACTCGGCCGCCGCGCCCTCGGGGACTACGGCGAACGGCTGGGTATTGCCGGATTGCACGTTGGCCCTGCGCCGATCCTTCGCGATGAGGACATAGACGGACGGGACGACGAACAGCGTGAAGAGCGTACCGATCGCCATTCCGCCGACGAGCACGATGCCGATCGAGTTACGCGCGACCGCTCCGGGGCCGCTGACGAGCGTGAGCGGGAAGTGCCCCGCCACGGTCGCCACCGTCGTCATGAGGATCGGCCGCAGGCGCGTGCTCGCGGCGACGCGAACCGCCTCGAGCTTCGACAGCCCGAGCTCCTGCTGCGCGTTGGCGAACTCGACGATGAGGATGCCGTTCTTCGCGACGAGGCCGACGAGCGTGACGAGGCCGACCTGGGAGTAGATGTTGAGCGTCGTCGTCCAGCCCTCGGTGAGACCGAACGTCAGGCCCGGCGGGCCCGCGAACTTGAGGAACGTGAAGATCAACGCGCCGAACATCGCGAGCGGCACCGAGCCCGCGAGGATGACGAATGGATCGCGGAACGAGTTGAACTGCGCCGCGAGCACCAGGAAGATGAGGAGGACCGCGAGCCCCATGGCCGGAAGGAACTTTCCGCCTTCCTGCCGGAGCTGACGCGACTCGCCCGTGTGCTCGACGCGGTAGCCCGGCGGCAGCTTCTCTGCCGCCGCGGTCTCGATGACCTTGAGCGCTCCGTCGAGCGACTGCGTGGCCACGCCGGACATCTTCACCGCGTTGAGCTGCTGGAAGCGGTTCAACGTGCGAGGCTCGACGCCCTCCTGGAGGGTCGCGACCGCGCTGAGCGGCATGAGCTGGCCGTTCGGGCCACCGATGTGGATCTCCGAGAGCTGATCGGGCGTGAGGCGCGCCGCGCGCTCGATCTGCGGGATGACCTTGTAGCTTCGGCCCTCGATGTTGAAGCGGTTGACGAAGTTGCCACCGAGCGCCGCCGACAGGTCGGCTCCGACCTGCTGCATGCTGAGGCCCATGGCAGCGATCTTGTCGCGATCGAGGATGATGTCGGTCTTGGCCTGATCGATCCGAACGTCGATGATGGGCGGGAACGCGAACTGACCGCTCTTCATCGCCTCGTCGACGAGGATGTCGGTGAAGCGGAGGATCTCCTCGTGGCTCGCGGTGGACGCGATCACGACCTCGACCGGGAAGAAGCCGGGGCTGGGCAGCGCCGGCGGGAGGAACACCGGCGCTCGCACGCCCGTGATCCCCATCGTCTTCGCGCTCAGCTCCTCGTGGATCTGGAAGATGTCGCGCTTGCGCTGGTTCCAGGGCTTGACCTGGATGCCACCGAAGCCGGCGTTGGCGAACGTGATCTGGAAGGAGTGCTCGAACTCGGGGAGGGACTGGAAGGCATCCCCCACCTCCGTGGCGTACGACGTCACCTGTTCGAGGCTGGCGTTCGGCGGGACGTCGAGCGCGCTGAAGACACTGCCCTGGTCTTCGTTCGGCGCGAGCTCGCCCGGCGAGAACATGTAGAGCGGAACGACGACCAGGGAGAGGGCCACCCAGACGGTGTAGACCTTGGGTCGATTCCGGAGCGTCGCGGCGAGCGCATTCTCGTAGCGGGTCCGGATCGCCTCGAAGGTCCGATCGATCTTCCCGGCGAGCCAGCCCGTGTCGTGTGACGACTTCAGCAGGCGCGCCGACATCATCGGTGAGAGCGTCAGGGCGACGACGCCCGAGATGAAGACCGCACCGGCGAGCGTGAAAGCGAACTCGCGGAAGAGGGCGCCGGTGAGGCCGCCCTGGAAGCCGATCGGCGCGTAGACGGCGGCCAGGGTGATCGTCATCGCGATGACCGGGCCTACGAGCTCGCGAGCGCCTGCGAGCGCCGCCTCGAGCGGTGTCTTGCCGTCGCGAATGTTCCGCTCGACGTTCTCGACGACGACGATCGCGTCGTCGACGACGAGACCGACCGCCAGGACGACGGCGAGGAGAGTGAGCAGGTTGACCGTGAACCCGAGCACCTGCATCAGGAACACCGCCCCGATGAGCGACACGGGGATCGCGAGGACGGGGACGACGACCGTGCGGAGCGAACCGAGGAAGAGGAAGATGACGACGACGACGATGAGGATCGTCTCGATGAGCGTCCGGGCGACCTCGCTGAGCGCGTTGTCGATGTACTCCGTCGAGTCGTAGCCGATCGCCGACTGCATGCCGGTCGGCATCTCGGCCTGGATTTGCTTCATCTCCTCGCGGACGCGCGCGATCACGTCGAGCGAGTTGGCGTTCGGAAGCACCCACACGCCCATGAACACGGCGCGCTCTCCGCTGAGTCGCACGTCTTGCTCGTACGTCTCGGCGCCGAGGACGACGTCGGCGACGTCGGCGAGGCGAACGAGCGTGTCGCCCTGGCGCTTCACGACGAGCTGCTTGAACTCGTCGACGGACTTGAGGTCGGTCGCCGCGGTGAGGTTCACCTGGACGAGCGCGCCCTTGGTCTGCCCGACTGCCGCGAGGTAGTTGTTGGCGGCCAGCGCCTGGCGCACCTGCGTCGGCGTCACGTTGAGCGCCGCCATTTGCTCGGGCTTGAGCCATGCGCGAATCGCGAACGCGCTGCCGCCGAGGATGTCGGCGCGCTGCACGCCCTCCACCGCCGAAAGGCGTGGCTGGACGATGCGCAAGAGGTAGTCGGTGACCTGGTTCTCCTCCAGGATCGTGGACCCGAAGGACAGGTACATCGCGGCGACCTGCGCATCGGAGGGCTCGATGTTGATCGATGGCACCTCCGCTTCGGGCGGGAGATCCGCGCGCACCTGGTTGACACGCGCGCTGATGTCCGCGAGCGCCGTCGCCGCGTTGAAGTTGAGCTTGAGGCGGACGTTGATCGTCGACAGCCCCTGGACGCTCTGCGACTCGATGTAGTCGATGCCGTCGGCGGCCGCGATCGCACGCTCGACGGGCGTCGTGATGAAGCCTCGGACGAGCTCCGCGTTCGCACCGACGTAGGCGGTACGAACGGTGACCGTCGCGCTCTCGAGCTTCGGGTACTGGCGGACGTTGAGGGAGCGGACGGCCTGGATGCCCGCCACGATGATGATGAGGTTGACGACGATCGCGAGGACCGGCCGCTTGATGAAGATGTCGGTGAGCTTCATCGGAGCCTCAGCGGTTGTCCGGCCGCGGGTCGAGCTTCGGTACGGGCTGCTTGGTGCTGTCGACCACGACCGGTGCGTTGTTGCGAAGCTTGAAGGCGCCGGCGGTGACGACCTCTTCCTTCGCCTTCACGCCGTCGAGCAAGGCGACGAAGTCTCCGCGCGCACTGCCCACGCGGACGAACTGCTGCCGAGCGACCTTCACCGGCTTGCCGTCGGGGGTCGTCGCGATGCCGGGCGTCTCGGGCTTGCGCTCCTCGATGACGAAGACCGAGTCGCCGTACGGCGCGTGCACGACCGCGGTCGCCGGGACCGTGACGGACTTCGTCTTCTCCGGCAAGACGACGGCGACCTGGACGAACATGCCGGGGCGCAGGCCCTCCGTCTTGTTCGAGACGTCGGCGCGAAGCTTGATCGTGCGTGTCGTCGCCTCGACGGTGGGGTCGACGGCGGCGATGGTGCCGTCGAGCGGCGGAGTCCCCGCTCCCGCGACGGTGATGCGCACAGGCTGACCGACCGCGACGTCGGCGAGGCGCTGCTGCGGAAGCGAGAAGTCGACGTGCACGGCGTCGATCGTCTCGAGCACGGTGACGGGCGTGCCGGGCTGCAGGTATTGCCCGAGGTTCACCGAGCGGATGCCGAGCTTGCCTGCGAACGGCGCGCGGATGGTCTTCTTCGCGATCTGCGCGATGAGGCCCTCTACGTCGGTCGTCGCGGTGCGGAGCTGGGCTTCGTCGGCGTCGAGCTGCGCCTGCGCGATCGCTCCCTTCGCGGCGAGCGCGCGGGTCCGCGCGATCGTGGTGGTAGCGAGCTCCTTCCGGGCGAGCGCCGACGCGAGCTGCGCGCGCTCCACGTTGGCATCGAGCTCGACGAGGATCTGGCCTTGCTTGACCGTCGCGCCCGATTCGAAGCTGATTCGTGTGACCACGCCCGGGACATCGGCCGCGAGCGCGACGCCCTTCGCCGAAGCGACGCTGCCCACCGACGTGAGCGTGCCCTCCCAGCTCTGCTCTTCGGCCACTGCCGTTCCCACCACCTCGGGCGGAGGGCCGTCCTTCTCGGCTTGCTTGCCGAAGCCGATGAGCATGCCGATCTGAGCGCCTTTGATGGCGACGAGCAGTCCGACTGCAACCAAGAGTCCGAAGATGGTGATGAGCCAGCGCACGAGGTTCCGTTCTCCTGGAGCTTGGGACAGCTCCGGCGGCGCGTAGGATGCTGTCGAGGTCCGCCTCGTAGCGCATGAATTGCGCGCCCAGATCGGAAAAGAAAGGTTGAGCTGCGGCCACGACACGCGATCGTGACCTCCGAGACGTCGCGCTGCCGTTCGGAGAGAACGTCCTGCGCCCCAGCGCCCGTGCTAGTGGAGCGCCGTGGCCGACCGCTCCCAGCCGCGCGAGCGCGGGTTCATCGCCTGGATCACGCGATTGGTGCGCGAGCATCGGAGTGAGCTCGTCGGTATCGCGCAGCGGGAAGGCCTCACGGGCACCGATGCACTCGACGCCGTCCAAGAGGCGTTCATCACGTTCCTGCGCGTCGCCCATGCGCGCAAGCTCAGCGAGGACTTCGAGGAGAGCCGCAAGCTGCTCGCCGTGGTCGTCCGGAACGAGGCGCGGAATCGCCGCCGCAGGCACCACCTGTCGCGCGTCCACCTGGGAGAAGAGGAAGCCGAAGGGCTCGCCGCGAGCGCGCCCACCGTCGAGGACCTCATCCTCGAGGCCGAGGCGCACGTCGCCGCGCTCGGCTGCATCGAGAAGCTCGCCGAGGTTCAGCGGCACGTCGTGACGCTGCGCCTTCTCGAGGACCGTCCGGGGGAGGCGGTCGCAGCGCTGCTCGCCATCACCCCGGGCAACGTTGCGGTCCTGCTTCATCGTGCAAAGCGCGAGCTTCGTGCGTGCATCAGCGACGCAGAAGCCGACGCAGAAAAGTGACCCATCGCCTGTAATCCGAGCCGCGCTCGCGACCTTCGAGGACGCCGCCCCTCCGCCAGCACGAGGCGGAGCGGGCACACGACCGGCGAAGGAGAAGGTGAATGCGTAGCGACGTCACGAAGCTGTTTGGATGGGCCGCGCGGGCGGACCGCCTCGGAATGAACGCGCTCCGCGCCGGGCTCATCGTCGTCCTGGTCTGGATCGGTGCGCTCAAGGTCGCGCCATACGAGGCCGACGGCATCGTCCCGTTCGTCGCGAACAGCCCATTCATGAGCTTCTTCTACGAGTCCCCGGCGGCCGAGTACCTGAGCTACATGAACAAGGAGGGCCAGCTCATCGCCGCCAACCGCGCCTGGCACGAGGCGAACCACACGTACAGCTTCGCGCTCGGGCTGGGCGCCGTCATCGTCGGCCTCGGCGTCCTCGTCGCCGCGCATTGGTGGCGACCGGCGGTCGGTGCTGTCGGGAGCTTCCTCGTCGTGGGAATGAGCTTCGTGACGCTCTCCTTCCTCGTCACCACGCCCGAGACGTGGGTCCCGAACCTCGGCGACGCTCATCACGGGTTTCCCTATCTCAGCGGACGGGGGCGTCTCGTCGTCAAAGACGTCATCATGCTCGGCGCCGCGCTCGTGACGATGGCCGACTCGGCGAAAGCGCACCTGGCGCGTTCGTCCACGCGCGCCGGGTGAGCGGTCCGAGCCGCTGAACGTACGGGCGCTCGCTCAGGGGGCGCCCGCGTCCTGGCGCCCGGCCCACACGATGTAGCCGGCGATGGCGCGCAGGTCGTCCTCCGCGAGGTGCTCGAAGCTCGGCATCTTCTGCTTGTTCGGCCGCTTTCGTTCCGGCGCACGCGCCCAGCGCACGATGCCGTCGGGAGCGTCGCCGTGGATGCCGGCGATCTCCCGCACCGACGGCCCGACCAGCTCGAATTCGCGAGCGTGGCAGCTCGCGCAGCGCATCGCGAACGAGCGCTCTCCGCGCCGAAGCTCGTCGAAGCTGGGATCGGTGGACGCGACCAGCTCGCTGACGGTGCCCTCCTGGCGCCGCTTGCAGCCCATGAGCGCGACGGCGAGCACGAAGGGCACGAAGAGGGGCACGAGCCGGGACGACCTCACGTCACGCAAGCTAGCCCAAGTTCGCGGAAACGCGACGACGATGAGCAAGACGAGGAGCGGCGGAGCAGCCGACGTGAGCCTCATCGTTCGACGCTCGCAGCGCACGCGCGCGGCCCGCCGGCTTGACCACCGAAGGACCGGTTGTTACGGAAGTGCTCGTTCACGCGAGGTCCATGCGCAGGGGCACCTGGAGTTGGTGATTTCTCCCGCCACAGGCGGATGACGGCTCGAAGCCGAAGCGGGCGCGAAGACGCGCCTCCCCCTGCATCCATTTCGACGTGAGGACTCTGCCGTGAACGTTTCACGCAGCGAGCAGCGCGTATTGCGCGTGCTCGCCCAAGGCGGTCGTATTTTGCATTTCAAGGACGAGCGCGGACAGCTCGTCGAGGTCGCATGTGTCTCGCGAGAAGGCTTCCACCTCTCGTGTCCGCTCGACCTCTTCAAACAGCTGCGCAGGCGAAGGCTCGTCGCCTCGACGAACGGCGGGCCCTACCTCATCTCGAAGGTAGGGCTCCTGGCATTGCGCAGCGTGCACGCGCGCGGCTGACGCGTCGGCCCCAGCGCTCGATGACGAGCTCGCCATCGCCGCTCCTCGCGGGGCGGCGAGCGGGCTCGTCATCGCGCGCGATTCGTCGGGTGCTACGGTGTCGACTCCGATGCGCAAGGAGCCGTCGCCGTTCGAATCCGTCTGGTCCGTCGTGCGCGCGATCCCGCGAGGGCGCGTCGCGACCTACGGGCAGATCTCGCAGATGATCGGCCGCAGGCTCACGCCGGTCGGCGTCGGCTGGGCCATTCGTGCCGCCGGCGACGACGCGATCCCCTGGCAGCGTGTCGTCAACGCATCCGGGGGCATCTCCACCGACCGCCAGCACCCCGGCCTTCAGCGCGCGATGCTCGAGGCCGAGGGCGTGCGCTTCGGAAAGGATGGTTGCATCGATCTCGAGCGCTTCGGCTGGAGCCCTCGCCCCCCTAAGAAGAAGGTCCGCGCGAAGGCGCGTGTCACGCGCTAAGGCGCCTGGCACTCCCTCGGGACGGGGAACTCCGTGCAGATGTCGGCGTCGATGCCCTCCTGGCTCGGGCCGATGATCTCGACGACGCCGCGGGAGCCTTGCGAGAGCAGGACGGTGCGCGGTTTCTCGGAGCAGGTCCCGACGCGGTCGCCGACGCGGACCGCGCCCTCCTGGGCGGAGCAGCCGCCGCTCTCGTTCGGCACCGTCCACGCCTGGCCCGTCGGGTAGACGAGCGAGATCGCGTAGCGCCCCATCGGGAGACAGCCGCGACGAACTTCGCGAACGTGCGGCTGCTGGGCGACCACCTTGGGATCGAAGAGCGGGCGCTCGCCGCTCTCGCTTCCGTCGGCGCTCCGCCCCGTGAGGTGCGGAGTGACGAGCACACCGCCGAGATCGACGCGCTTCGGATCGAAGCAGATCGCCGCCGGACGCACGAGTGCGGTGAGGTGATCGCGGAGCGCCGCCGTCACGGGCGCGGCTGGGACCGGCCCCGCGATCGTGCGAGCGAGGCTGTCGTCGAGGAGCGTGATCCCTTGGATGACGACGAGCGGGCCCGGCGGCTTGCCGGTGACGAGCGTCTCCTCGGGCGTCCCCTGCACGACGAGCGACTGGAAGTCGGTCTTCCGCTCCGGATCGCTCGCCAGCTTCACGAGCGCGACCTGGGGCCAGAGCGCGGGGACGGCGGGGTTCTCCGGGATCGAACCTCCGCGTGCGAAGACGAGGAGCCCCCCCTTGCCTTTCGGCGGGAGCGCGGGGAGCTGGAAGCCGAACGGCTGCCGCGAATCGGTGGCATCGTCGAACTCGCCCTTCGCGACGCTCCACACCAGCTTGAGGCTCTGGAAGCCCTCCTGGTACGCGGCGAGCGTCTGCGGCGTCGGGTTCGACGGCGGAGCGAGCACGTGCACGTCCTGCGTCATCGCCAGGATCGGCACCGCAAGCGGATCCGCGACCGTGTTCGCGGGCGAGCGCAGCGGCTCACCAATCTCCTCGGCGCTCGTCTCCTTCTTGGTGATCGGATCGATGTGCCGCGGATGGAAGTAGGGCCGCGTGAACGGAACGACGCGCTGGATCGAGACCGGGATGTTGTCCGCGACGTAGCCGTTCGGCCCCATCGTGAAGTCCGGGATCTCACCAGCGGGCGCGGGCTGGCGGATACCGACGTCGACGGGCCGGTAGATCGGCTGGTACGCGAGATTGCCCGCGTTCCGCCGCGCGTCCTCGACGTCGATGTAGCCACCCGCGAGATCGCCCGCCTCGGGGAGGTTCCTGAACTTGAACGTCGGCCAGAAGCGCCCACGCCGATCATAGAAGGCCGCGATGACGTAGGAGCCCGGCTCGACCGGCGCGACCGCGAACGGCGCGGACGCCTCGATGTTCGAGGTGTCCGGCGGGCAGTACAGATCGTCGGCGATCGTGCGCGGCTGGTTCGCGAAGAGGACGTCGCCTGGAACGGCGACGAAGTTCACCGCGCTCGTCGCGAAGCCGTTCGGAGGGGGCGGGTTCCGGCGATCGAAGACGAGCACGACCGCGTTGCCGACGATGTGCCCGCCCTTCGAGCACGGGGGCGGTCCGACGTAGGTCACCGTCCCGCGGATGAGACCGCGCGGAGGGAAGAGCCGCTTGTCGTTCCGCTGGTCGTCGATCGGCACGTCGGTGCAGGCCATCATCGCGATGGTGACGAGGACGAGGAGGAGAAGGGCGCGGCGCAGCATCAGAACCGGTAACCGAACTGGAGCATGACGCGACGGCCGAGGAGCTGGCCGTACGGATGCTGGCGGTGCTCGAGGCCGAGCAGATTGAATGCGACCAGGCCGACGTCGGCCTGGTTCGAGAGGAAACGATAGCCCACGCGCGCGTTCACGAGCGCGTACTCGGAGAGGCGGAAGCGCTGCTGCTCGATCTGCTGCCGCACGAAGTTCGTGACCTGCTCCGCCCAGAACTGATCCGCGATGAAGTGGAAATCGACCGAGCCGTCGATGCCCGCTTTCGTGCGGAGCTGAACCCCGGCGTTGACCTTGTGTCGGCTGGTGCGTTGGTCGGCGACGATGCGCGAGAGCTGATCGGCGGTGCAGCCGGAGTTGTCCTGCTGCACGAGGTTCAGCGTGTAGTTGCCGTAGATGTCGAGGCCCTCGGTCGGATACGTGCGGATGCTCGCCTCGCCTCCGTACACGTTGTAGGCCTGGCACTGGTTCTCCCAACCGCCGAAGCCGATCGGGAAGAGCCCGGTCGCGAGGTCCTGCCTCCCTGCCGTCGGGAAGTCCGCGACGGTGAGCGGCCTCGTCGCGGCGAGTTGGATGAGGCTCGAGACGCGATTGAAGTAGAGCGCGGTGTCGACCGTGAAGAGATCGCTCTCCTGGTTCAGGTACCCGATCTCGGCGCTGAGGATCCTCTCCGCGTTGACGATGAAGCCGGGATCGTCGCGCCGTACACCCTCGGAGAACTGGCCCGCACCGGTGACCGGGAGCTGGATCGGGAGACGGAGGTAGGACTCGAGGAACGTCGGCTTCCGGAACGCCGTCGCGACCGAGCCGCGGATCGTCGACTGGCTCGTCGGGTGAACGAGCACGGCACCTCGGGGTGACTGCTGGAAGCGCTCGAGATAGGGCACCCAGTCGAGGCGGTAGTCGGCCACGAACGAGAGCGCCTTCGAGACCTTCAGCTCGTCGTGGAGGAAGAGGGCGTAGTGGTGCTCGAAGCGATCCCGATCGAGGTACGTCCAGACGACGTCCTTGTATCGGTACGCAGCGCCGATCCGGAGGTCGTTCACGAAGTCGGCGGAGACCTCGAGCTTCGCCTTGTAGACGAGCTCGCCGTCGACGACGTTCTGCTCGACACGCGCCGGCAGGAGCGACTGCCCCACGTAGTTCACGTTGAGGCTCGAGTCGGCGCGGAGCCGGTTCCAGAAGATGCGCGCGTCGAAGTGATCGCTGCTCCACGACGTCGTCACGTCGGTCGCCGCGAACTTCGGCAGCACGAGGTCCTGGAGCGTCCCGATGCCGAGGATCTCGAGCGAGCCCTGGGCGAGACCGCCACCGAAGTTGAGCGTGCCGGCCTTGCCGAACTGCCGCGAGCCGCGCGCGTCGAGGCGGATCGTGCGCGAGCTCTCCACCTGATCGCCGACGCCGGTCCGGACGTCGGCGCGGCCGTTCGGGACCTCGCGCGACCAACGCGGGAGGTAGTCGTACCCGGCGGCCATACGCCAGCCGAGCTGCCCCTCGCGGCCCGACGCCCAGAGGCTTCCGTGCGTCGTCGCCTGGCTGCCGTAAGCGCCGGCGAGCCCGCTCCGACCTTCGCCCGGCTTTTTCGTGATGATGTTGACGACGCCGTTGAACGCGTCCGCGCCGTAGAGCGCCGAGCCAGGGCCGCGCACGATCTCGATTCGCTCGATGTCCTCGACGCCGATCGAGAGCGTCTGCCAGATCGTGGCACCGAGGATGTCCGCGTAGACCGAGCGCCCGTCGACGAGCACGAGCGTCTTGTTCGCCAGGCGCTGGTTGAAGCCTCGGATCGAGACCTCCGTCTGCCCGCCCGTCACCTCCATGATGTCGACACCCGCCAGGCGCCGGAGGAGCTCCGGAATCTTGGTGATGCCGGAGAGGCGGATGTCCTGCTCGGTGATGACCGAGGTCGAGCTGGGCGCGTCGAGCGGGCTCTGCGCGCCCTTCGACGCGGTGACGATGCTCTCGGCGAAGACGTCCTCCGTGCGCGCCGCGCCGATCTGGCCCGGGGCGGACGGCTGCGGCGGGCCCGGCTGGGGCGCGACCGGCTTCTCCGGCGCGACCGGCTTCTCCGGCGTGACCGGTTTCTCCGGCGTGACCGGCTCGGGCTGCGCCTTCTCGCGCTCGGCCTCCTGCTTCTTGATCCGCGTCTCGAGCGCCTTGACGACCGCGAGGGTCTCGTCTTTGTCGGGCGGGTTCGTCTCGAGGTACTTCTTGAAGTTCTCGACCGCCTTCTCGAGATTCCCCGCCTCGGCGTGGGCGCGGGCGATGTTGTAGAGGACGTTCGGGTGCGGGAGGATCTCGTACGCCTTCTCGAGCGAGGAGATGCCCTCCTCGTACTTGCCGGCGGAGATCGCCTCCATGCCCTTCTTGAAATGGGTGCGTGCCTCGGTCCGCGCGTCGGCGAGCGCGGGACGCGCGGCGAACATCGCAAGGGCGAGGACGATCAGCCGGACGGCTGCGCGAAGGCGCTGAGACACCGGCCCGGAAGGTTAGAATCGTTTGCGGGGATTTTGTGAGAAGAATCGGCGCCGATCGCCTTCGAGACGTTCTCGGGGCCGACCGGCGCCGGCTCGCCTTCGATCGCTTCGAGCGCGTCGAGCGCGGGCGGCGCGAAGAAGTCGTCGGCGATTCGACAGCGCGGGGCCAGTCTCGCTCGGAACGCTCCGCTCGCACGCCGGCGGGCAAGGGTGCCATCATCCTCGTCGACATGACCACGCTCGACGACGAACTGGCGGCGCTCCGGAAGAGCAACGACGAGTGGAGAGCGCGATGGGATGCGAGCCAAGCGCGCGTCGCAGAAGTGGAGGCGGCGTTGGCCGCGAGCGCGTCACCTCCAGGTCTCGCAGAGCTTCATGAGATGGCGGAGCAGTGGCTGAACGCGAACATGGGCGATCATTGGAGCCCACAGCACTTCGACGAGCTCGTCGCGATGCTCCAGCGTGTGGCAACGCCGAACGTGAGCGCGAAAGTCGAGCCCCGCGCCTCGACGACGGCCTCCGAAGACGACGAGGTCTGGCTGCCCGATGGCGAGGGCGGCTTCGTGCGGACGAAGGTGCGCTCCCCCACGAAGGCCCCCTGAGCTCAAAACACGTGCAACGGCCGTCGCTCGTCGAGTACTAACGGCGGCAAGATGGCAGCAAAAAAGCGAAGCTCGAAGGCGAAGTCGGTGGGTCTCTGGCTAGGAGCGTTCAGCGTGCTCGAGTCGGGCCGGGGCGACGCGGCGTTTCAAATCATCGGCCGCGCCCGCGGTCCTGAAGACGCAGCTCGCGTTTTCGAGGAGCGACTTCTTCACTTGCGCGAGACAACGACGCTCTTCGACGCCGAGTCGTCGGTGTACCTGGACGCGATCATCGACCTCACGGAGAAGGACTTTCCCGTTCCGACCCTCGTGAACTTCGTCTCTCGGAAGGAGAGCTCTCAGTCGGACGTATGGTCGCCGGTTCCCGACCAGCCGGACTCCCGAGCGGAGATCTACGGATGGGGAGAAGGCGACGAGAGCGAGACGGAGATTGAACGTCAGCCCTTCCTCGAGTTCGCAAAGCGCAAGCGCCCCTCGAAGGCCAAGGTGGCCTCGAAGGCCAAGGTCGCGTCGAAGTCCAAGAAGCGCGCGTCTGCTCCGAAGTCCAAGGCGCCCTCGAAATCCAAGGCGTCCTCGAAGAAGAGCGCGAAGTAAGGCGCACGCGGGAGCCCCTTCCTGAGTACGTATGAAGTGACCGGCTCCGATCGCGAGGTTGTGAGCTGCCGTTAGGCGCTGGTGGTCGACGGCTCGCTCACGAACTCAGGACGGGGCCGGTTCGCTCACGGCCGCCGACGAGCCCCTGAGCCGTACGCTGGCATAGAGAGAAAGCGGCCGCGAATGCGATAGGTGCCGTGAGGAAAGACGACGTCGCCCTCGCCGACGACTGGCACGATTTCACTTCGGGGCGCCTGGAGCAGCGAGTAGACTGCCCCACGAAGGTTTCGTGTGCGCCGCTGGCGAAGGCTTCTGTGCGCGCTCTCGACGCTGCTCGCCGCTCAGGCGCACCAGCGATCCGCACACGCGAGCGAGGGGGCAGCGCTTGCGCCCCTGGAGCTCTCTTGGGATGCGCCCGCGCCGTGTCCGAGTCGCGAGGCGGTTCTGGCGGAGGTCTCGCGCGCGCTCGGCGTTTCCCGCTCGGCGGAGAAGGTTCAGGCTCGGGGACGCATTCGTCGCGATGCTTCGGGCAGCTTCGTGCTGTCGCTCGGGATTCGCTCGGGGAGCCTCGATAGCGAGCGGAAGCTCAAAGACGCGTCGTGCGACGTGGTCACCGCAGCTGCGGTCGTGATGTTGGTCCTCGCGATCGATCCGGCGCGCGGCCTCGGTAGCTCCCCACTCGCGACGAGCACGGAACCAGAGCCCGAACGGCACGAGACCGCTCCTTCCGACCTGCCGCCACCCCCGACGCCGACGGAACCGACCCTTGCAGGGAAGCCCGCGAGGCCGACTCCGGCATCCGTGCCGCCTCGCCTGCCGAGGGCTCCAAAGAGGCGGAGGTTCACGCTCGGGGTAGGGATCGGGCCGAACGTGGACTTCGGAACGTTCGGGCGGCCCGCCATGGGAGCGCGCGCCGGCGTGTACGCATCGTACGTCGAGAAACTCCGCGTCGACGTGGGGCTCATCACGTGGATGCCGGTTCAGATCACGCTCGAGGACCGTCCCGCATACGGCGTCCGGGTGAGTACTGCCGGAGCCGTGGCGCGCGGTTGCTTCCTACCGATCTCTTGGGGCCCAACCCAGCTCGGCGCTTGCGCTGGTATCGCTTTCATGGCGGCGCATGCGACCGGGTTCGGCACGCGCGAGAGTCGCTCCGACGACGCACGTTGGTTCGCCGCCGGCGCCGGGCTGATCGGACGAGAAAGGCTGAGCCGTAACATTCATCTCACAGGCACCATCGACGCGACCCTCCCGCTCGACGGCCCTCAGTACGGCGTCCAGATCGGCGACGCCGCGCACAAAATCCATCGAGTCTCCTTCGGCTTGCGTGTGACGCTCGCGGTCGAGGTCGCCGTTTTCTGAAAATTAAGTGACGAAAGCCGATGGCTCGCTGGCCAATGCGCCGAGCATGGGCAACGCGTCGGCACTCGTCTGCAGCATCGACTCGTCGCTCATGACCGACGCGCGGCTCGAAGATCACTACCGGCAGCACTTCGCGTATGTCTGGAAGAGCGCGCGCCGTCTCGGCGTCAGCGAGGCCGATGCCGACGACGTTGTGCAGGAGGCCTTCCTCGTGGCGCGAGACCTGCTCGACGCCAAGAGCCCGGCCGACGTCCGCTCGTTCCTCTTCGGCGTCGTCTACAACGTGGTTCGCCGTCATCGAAGAAGGCTCAAGTCATCCCCGCAGACGACGAGCGCCATCGACGACCTGCCGGACGCGAGCGCTCCGGGCCCGACCGCGAGCACGGAGAGGATGGAGGCGGCGCGGCTGCTCGAGAGGCTCCTCGCCCTTCTCAACGACGAGCAACGCGCCGTCTTCGTTCTTGCGGAGATCGAGCACAAGAAGCTCCGCGAGATCGGGCAGATCCTCGGGATTAACCTCAACACCGCGGCCTCGAGGCTTCGCCTCGCGAGGGCACGACTCGCGGAAGCAGCGCTTCGAATCCAGGCGCAAGAAGGTTGGAGGACACGGTGAAGTCAGGAGATGACCTGGTCCGTGCGCTGATCGAAGACACGCAGGACGCGCACGCCCCACGAGACGAGGACTATCAGCGCGTCCTCACCAAGCTCCGCTCGGCGTCGGCATCGGCGTCGGCTGCGAATCGTGGGCGCTGGAGCGTTGGCCGCTCGGGGCTCGGGCTGCTCGCCGCGAGCGCGCTGGTGGTCGGCGTCGTCACGATCGCGGGGCAGAGCCATCTCGAGTCTCCGCCGCCCGTTGCTGTTCAAGCAGAGGAACGAACCGCCGCGAACGAGTCGCCGACTCCACCCGTAGAGCCGACGACGAAGACGGTGAGCGTCGAGGCGCTACCGTCGATCGTCTCGACCAGCGTCCCGAGCGCGGCGCGACCGGTCCCGCTGCCAAGCGCGGTGCGCCCCGCCCCTTTGCCGAGCGGGGCGGCGAGCTCTTCGCTCGCAGAGGAGATTCGTCTGCTGCGCGCTGCCAGCGACGCGTCGCGCGCGTCGAACCACGCTGGCGCCCTCTCGTTCGTCGAAGAGCATGAGCGTCGCTTCCCGAGAGGCTTTCTGGCGGACGAACGGCGCGTGCAGAAGGTCCTCGTGCTCTGTGAGCTGGATCGAGAAAGCCAAGCACGTGCCGAGGCACGTCGCTTCACGGCGGACCGTCCGAGCTCGCCTTTGAACGCCCGCCTATCGTCGAGCTGTGCTGCAGAGGAGAAAAGCGGACAATGACACTTCACTCGAATCGCTCGACCAGCACCCGCGCTCGTGTCGTTCCGCTCATGACCTTCTCGTCGGCTCTGGTCGCGATCGCCATAGGCTGCGCGACCTCGAACGACGATCTCCGGATCCTCGGCTTCGAGCCGGGAGGCGATGCGGGCCCCCCTCCAACGTCCTTCACCGAGCCGGACGCGGCCCCACCGGAGGCCGATACACCGATGTGCATCTCGTACGAGTGCCCGGCTCCGTACGCTACCTGTCTCGACAAGCCCGGCCTCTGCAATACGAATCTCAAAACCGATGTGGACAATTGTGGAGCGTGCGACAAGAAATGCGTGGTTCCCGATGAGGGATTCTTGCCGAACGGGAAGTTCTCTTGCATGGACGGCGAGTGTTACCTGCAGTGCCCCCCTTTCTTCGGCGACTGCAATGGGCAGCTCGAGGACGGCTGCGAGGCATTACTGCTCGATCGGGCGAACTGCGGGTCGTGCGGTAATGCCTGCAAGGAGGGAGATGTCTGCTGGAACGGGGCGTGTGGTTGTCCTCCCGGCTTTACGCAATGCGGAAACGACTGCACGCAGCTCGATCGTGATCCAGAGAACTGCAGCGCGTGCGGGAGGGAGTGCACTCCCTCGGACGTGGGCGCGGACGCGTGGCCCTGCGGGGAAGGCGTCCTTCCTGTCAATTTCGGTCCCGTCTGCAACAGCTCGTCGTGCGACCTCGGTTGCATCAGGGGGCAGGCCGATTGCAACAACGACCTGTGCGGCGACGGTTGCGAGACGTACCTCGCGCGCGATCCCAAGAACTGCGGCGCATGCGGGCACGCCTGCTTGCCCGAACAAGAGTGCCACCGTGGAAAATGCCAATGCGAAGATCCAGCGTTTAGCCTTTGCAGGGGATATTGTGTCGATCTGTTGAAAGATCCGGATAACTGCGGCAGCTGCGGCAACGTTTGTCCGGGTTCTCCAACGGGTCCGGGCGTTCCGATCTGCGAGCTCGGGCGATGTTCGTATTACTGTCCGACCGGCCGAGCCGATTGCGATGGCCGAATCGACAATGGCTGTGAGGTCGATCTCATGGTCGATCCGCTGAACTGCGGAGGCTGCGGCGTACATTGCGATCTCGAAAACGGCCAGCCATGCGCCGAGGGGCGCTGTCTTACGAAACCCTGCGACGTGCCGGACGCGGGAGGGGTGTTCTGATGGGCAGCGGCATTCACGCGAGGCTCTCGCTCGTCGCGCTCCTCGTCACGGCCGGTGTCGCCCGAGTGGTCGCGAGTTGCGCAGAGAGCGCGCCTCCGGCCGAGGGGGCGCTCGATGCGGGCGATAAGGGCGATACGGCGGAGTCGGGAACGGTCCTCCCGCCGCCGGCCGACTCCTGCGGGGCGGGCACCTGGTGCCGGGTCGAGCTCCCTTTCACGGCGGTTTCCCTCAACGGAATCTGGGGATCGGGACCGGAGGACGTGTGGGTTGCGGGCAACCCTCACATCACGATTCATTGGGATGGAAAGCGGTTCGTCAGGACGACGGTCGATACTCGAAAGGCGCTATTCGGCATCTGGGGCAGCGGAAAAAGCGACATCTGGGCATTCAGCACGAGCCAAACGATGTGGCACAGCCAGGGATTCGACGGTGACGACGCTGGATGGTCGCGGTCCTCCGAAACGACTGGTCTCAATCATAAGGACGGTGCTCTCTATCGCGATAGGCCGGTCCCCATCCTCGCGATGTGGGGAACGAGCGCGAGCGACGTGTGGGCGGTCGGAGCGTCGATGTTCAGCTACTACGGCAGCGAGGAGGTGCCATCTGTTTTTCACTGTGACGGATGGCGTGACGGTGAGCCGAACTGGCAACCCTCGGATACGAGCTTCGGGGATACGCCCAGCCCCGAGCAAATTTCGTTCAACGCGATCCATGGAAACGCCAGCTCGGGAGTATGGATCGTGGGCAATGGCGGCAAAACGCGTTACTCGACAGGCTGGAACGGCGACCGTACGGCATGGACGCCGGTCAACAGCAACACATCGAGGAACCTCAACGCCGTATGGTGCAGCCCCGACGCCGACGTGTGGGCCGCGGGGGAGGGGGCAACGATGCAACGCTTCACCCGCGCCGACGGCGG
>Ga0066255_1000437_pt1 | contig 81986 bp, 73 predicted proteins | sample ThiBiot_750_biof_FD_71148 | JGI IMG/M metagenome (GOLD analysis project Ga0066255, IMG submission 71148) | Wastewater bioreactor microbial communities from Cape Town, South Africa - Thiocy_expt_750_biof (version 2) | ecosystem: Engineered > Bioreactor > Thiocyanate-remediating >...
CGGCTCCTGTCGTGTGTAGCTCTGCGCAGCTTCCCGCCGCGTAACCTACGACCTCGCGACTTGAGCCGGTCACTTCATGTAACTAGCGCCGAGCCGTCGTCAGCGAGGCGCGACGTCGAGGAGCGCGCCATGGCTGATCGCACGCTGGATCTGCCGCTCGAGATCCTCCTCGAGCGAAGCCGTGAGGCGAGGTCCTTCGTCCATCGCCGCATGAGGGGACGTGGGAGCGTAGCTGTACGCGACCTCTCGCGAGCTCGTCGCGTGGACGTCTCCCGCGCACGTCACGCGGCGCTCGTCGAAGTCGTAGAGGTAGGCGCGCCCGGTGAGCTCGCCTGGCTCGAAGCTTCGCGGAGTCGTTCGCTCCGGATGTTTCATCGACGTCGTGACGAGGACGACGTCGTATCGGAGTCGCGCGGCCGGGTTGGTCATTCGAGCCGCGAGCCCGTTCGCGTAGAAGATCGCCTCCGCCGTTCGACCAGCGGCGAGGTGTTCGTCGGCGCGGTTGACGTCGGCGAGCATGTTCGCGACGGACGGGCTCGGGAGATCGCGATCGCCCGTCTCGACGATGAGCAGCGGGAATGCCCGCTGACCACGGACGAGACGGTTCACCTCCGGGAGCACGACCGCGCACGGTCGACCGCCGGGCGCGACGCTTGCGTCGAGCGCAGCGTTGATCGTGGCGGCGAACCTCGCCTGCTCGCGCTCCGCGAAATCCCGCGCGGACGCGATCGTGTCGCGCGCGTTCGAGAGCGCGGCCGCTGCGCGCGAGTCCACGAGCTCCGGAGCTCGCGGGCGGATGCGTGGTGACGGTGACTCGATGAGCGCGATCACCGAGAGCGCCGCGAGCGTGCCGCAGATCGTCGTCGCGATGCGCCGCGCGCGCGAAGCCCGTACGCGTAGGAGCGCCTCGTAGGCGTCCGCTTCGTCCGGACCCTCCGGCTCGGGCGGCGCCGCGGTGCGATACGGAGTCGACACTACCTTCACAGTAGGTAGGCGCTCCCATCCTGGCAACGCCGGGGCGTCGAGGTAGACTCGGCGCGTCGATGGCGTGGCGTGACTCCGACGAAATCTTGCTCCAGCGGCTCGAGGACGAGGCGATCGTCGAGGCGCTCTTCGCCTCTCGCGTAGGCGTTGAGCCATCGGTGACGCCGAGTCGCCTCCATCCGCGTGCGGGCGGCCTCGTCGCCGAGCTCCGCAAGCTGCCGGCCGGGGCAGAGGCCGTCACGGCGGCCGTCGGGGGCGATGTCGTGCGGCTCGGGCGCTTCATCGACGATCTCGAGCTTCGTGCGGCTCCGCCGGAGCTCCTGCATCACCTTGCGCTCTTTCATCGGACGGCCGCGACGGCGCTCGAGCACAGGTCGCCCGAGTCGGCAGCGAACGCGTGGGTCCACTCGCTCGCGGCGTGGCTCGCGCTCGCGGAGGAGCGTCTCTACCTCGTGCAGCTCGAGCAGCTCGTGATCGGAGGTGACGCGACGCAAAAGAGGCGAGCCGATGCAGGGATTCCACCCGAACGCATCCCGCTCGAGCTCGTCGCCGACGTCGCGAAGCGCGCGGAGTCGACGGCCGCCGACCTCGGAGCGCCGGGGCGGGCCGCGCTGCTCGCGCTCGCGAGGACCGACGAGGCGGCTCGGATCGCGGGCGCTTCTCCCGAGGCGACACGTCGTGCGCGAGCGGAGGCCGAGCGCCGCCGGAACGCCGCGATCGAAGCTGCTCTGGCCGTGATCGCCGAGGGGCTCGACGAAGCGAACGTGCGTGGCGAGCTCGCTACGTCGGGGCGCACGCTTCTACTTCGTGCCGTTCCCGTCTGGACCTGGACCTCGTACGACGAGGCCGTCGAGCACTTCGTCGTCGAGCGTGTCGACAAGATCGGGTGGGAGCTCTATCGCGCGCGGAGCTGGGACGCGCTCCGCTACCTCCTCGATCCGTTCAGGCCGATGTTCGAGAACTTGGCGTCCCGGATCGAGCGTGACCCGAGCCGGATCGCGTACGCGGCAGCATGCGCTCAGATGTTCGTCTTCCTCGCGGAGGTCGACCGGTACCTGCCGCGGAAGCTCGAGATGGCCGAGCGGGCGGTGAAGATCTGTCCGACGCATCGCAATGGTCGGCTCGTCCTTGCGGCCGCGCTGTGCGATCAGGCGATGGAGGCCATGCGCGCGATGGTCGTCTTCGCTCTTCGATCCGAGCTCGAGCGTGTCGAAGTCCTCCTCGAGCGCGCGGAGTCGCTCTACCCGCAGACGAGCGAGCTGCCCGAGGCCAGGAGCATGCTCGTACGTGTCAGGAAGGGCCGCATCGCGGTCTGACGAGGCGGTCTGACGAGGTCAGATGAGGCTCAGCGGAGCCAGCCGATCTCCTTGGCGGTCATCGTGCCGACCGCGAGCTCCTCGAGCGACTCGGGGACCACTTCAGTGCCCTCGGACACGGGACGGTTCCGACCCATCACCTCGGCGAAGCGTTGAGGGAAGAGCGGCATCCGATCGGGCTCGGCCAGGCCCTCGGGCGCGCGCGTCCGCCCGTTCGCGTCGTACTTGTCGGTGGCGCCGAGCGTGTGCATGAGCTCGTGTGCCACGACGAAGAGCGCGAGGTCGACCATCGACGTGTCGAGCTCCACGTCGACGAAGCCGATGCGTCCGTGCTGCTGGCTCTGCCCTTCGACGACGCTCTTCGCCGTCGTCGCCGGGCGACGCGCGCTCACGTAGATGCGCGTGTCCCAGTGATCGGGCTCGACGCCGGCCCGTGGATCCACATCGCGAAGCCAGCGTTCGAGATCGACGGCCTGCTTAGCGAGATCGACCGGGCCGTCGCCGGTGGGGGTCGGTGGTTGCACGGCGACGTCGACCGGTCCGAGGATGCGAATGCGAAACGGCTTGGGGATCCCGGGTCGGTGTCGCTCGGCCTCGGCGCGCAGGCGCTCCTCGAGCGCGGAGACGCGCTCGTTCAGATCCGCGATCGCGTCGGCCTCGACCCGCTCGCTCCCGCCGACGTGGACGAGCACGACGGCGACGTCGACCGTGCGCTCCCAGTCGTTGCGGGCGCGCCGGCTCCGCAGATCGCGGACGGCATAGAGGGCCACGACGAAGAGGATGAACAGCAGGACCGAGACGCGGATCGCGAAGAAGCGCCGCTTTCGCGCCGTGCGCCGCGCCACATCGTCGTTGCCTGCGCTCTCCGTCATGGCGGTCCCGATCCGTCCATGGCTCGAGCATACTTCGCTCTCCACGCTGGTGTCGCCGCGGAGGCCGAACGGCGCTATTCGTTCGTGAGTGTCGAATCCGTTCGAGCGCTACGACCTCGACCCTCGAGAGGGCATCGCTGCCATCACGCAGCGACTGAAGGAGCTCGCGGAGGAGGCGAAGGACGACGCCGAGCGTGAGCGGATCCGCGAGGCGTGGGAGGAGCTCACGCTGCATCCGGCGCGGCGGCTCAAGGCCGCGCTCTTCGCGCACCCGGAGACGCGCGGCCCGCTCGGGATGCCGCCGTCGTTCCCGCGCAGGCGAGCGGCGCAGGCCGGTCCGACTGCGGTCGGGCTCGAGCTCCGCGACCTCGCAGCGCGGCCGAGCGTGCTGCTTGCCCTCGGGGTCTCCGAGGTGAAGGACGAAGACGCGGTTCCGCCCTTCGAGGACGACCCTGTGCTTCGAGGCCTGCCCTGACCTAACCTGGGCGGCATGCCCTTCCTCGATCGCGCCGTCGGAATCGATCTCGGGACGACCAACTCCGAGGTTGCCTGGCTCCCGCCCTCCGAGCGCGACATCGTCATCTTCGCCGATCGCTTCGGCCGGAGGACCGTTCCGTCCGCGGTGTCGTGGGACGAGAAGTCCGGCGCGTTCCTCGTCGGTCATGCGGCGCGCGGCAAGCGCGGAAGCGAGGCCGCTCCCGTCGAGTCGATCAAGCGCAAGATGGGGCAGAGGGCGACGGTGGCGGTCGGCCCGCATGCGCTCTCTCCGGAGGAGCTCAGCGCGAAGATCCTCGCCGAGCTGAAGGGACGCATCCAGGAGACGCTCGTGCAAGAGGCCGGACGGCGCAAAGCGGCGTCGCTCGAGGCGCGGCCCGACGCGAGGCTCGACCTGCGAGCGACGCGTGCGGTCATCACCGTGCCGGCGTACTTCGATGCGCCTCAGGTCGAGGCCACGCGCCGCGCAGGCGAGCTCGCGGGCCTCGACGTGATCGGCATCCTCCAGGAGCCCACCGCGGCCGCCATCTATCACACGTGGAAGCGGCGCCTCGAGGACGGCAACTTCCTCGTCTACGACCTCGGCGGCGGCACGTTCGACGTCTCGATCCTTCGCTGCGTCGGCGGCGAGTACCAGGTGCTCGCGATCGACGGGGACAACTACCTCGGCGGCGATGACTTCGATCGCCGCTATGCCGAGCATCTCCGCAAGCAGCTCGTGGAGAAGGGCTACGCGCTCGACCTCGACGTGAAGAATGACGAGGGCGATCGGCGGATCTTCGCGCGGCTCGTCCACCTCGCTCAGGAGATCAAGGAGTCGCTCTCGACGACCGAGGTCGTCCACATGAACAAGAGCGACATCGTGAAGGACAAGGCGGGCGAGAGCGTCTCGTTCGAGGGCGAGATCGGCCGCGCCGACTACGAGGCGATCATCGGCGACCTCGTGGACACGACGATCGCGTGCTGCGAGCGCGCGCTCGCGCAGAGCCGTGAGATCGCCAACGTCGGCGTGGAGGAGATCGATCACGTCATCCTCGTCGGCGGCTCCACGCGTGTGCCGCTCGTCGTCCGACGCGTCACCGAGTCGTTCTGTACGCCTCCGGGGATCACGAAGCGCGATGGCCGGAGTCCCGAGCCGCTCCGCGACGACGTCGATACCTGCGTCGCGCTCGGAGCCGCCGTCCATGCGGCGCACGTCGGGGGGACGATCCTCGGGGACGAGAACATCCGCGTGCGCATCACGACGCCGCTCGTCGCCCAGGGCACGAAGCTTCGCCTCGGCCTGACCGTGGAGGCGGCTCCGAAGACCGCGACGAGCGTCGCGATCTGGGAGGGGGAGCACGCGCTCGCCGAAGGGCCGCTCGGGAAGGACGTGATGCGCTTCGAGTTGCCGCTCGGCGAGGCGGAGGTGACCGAGGCCACGCTCGCGCTCCAGACCTCGGTCGGCGCTCCGGTCGGCGAGCTTCCGCTCACGCTCCACCGCGGCGATCTCCGCCCGCGGCCGACGGCGCTGTCGCGGGCCTCGGTCGTCGCGAAGGACATCGCGCTCGAGGTCGTCCGCGGCGGCAAGCGCGATCGGAAGGTCCTCCTCGCGCGCGGGACGGGGCTCCCCGCGCAGGTCACGCACCTGTTCTTCACCGCGGATCAGAGCGGCGCGGTCGTCCTTCGGATCTTGCAGAACCGCCTGCCGATCAAGACGCTGGCGGTGGATGTCCCGAAGGAGCTCCCCGTCGGCAGCCCGGTCGAAGTGATCCTTCGCTGCGACGAGTCGATGCGGCTCGAGGCGCAGGCGACGGTGGGCTCGCAGCAGATCCAGGCGCACATCGAGCCGCCACCGAGCCCGACCGGCGACGCCGGGGACGTCGAGGCGCTGCTCGAGCGCGCGGAGAAGGCCAAGCGCGCGCTCTGGGGCGGCCTCGGCTCCGAGTTCTCTCGCGAGGCCGATCGCCTCGTGGTCGGCATTCGGGAGGTGCTCCAGACGGACCCCGACAAGCTCGTGGCGCTCTGCGAACGTCTCCGTCATCTCGTGGACGAGTTCCACGGGGGCGTCGGCGAGGCGCTCGTCCCTCCCATGGCGCGCATGGAGGACGCTTTCGACACGCTCCGCCGCGTCGTCTATCGCGCGAGCGGCATGCTGATGGGCATGGAGCGGGCCGAGTGGGACAAGCGGATCGATGCGCTCTACGACCGGGCGATGGAGGCGCACTCTGCTGGTGATGGCCCGACGTGGCGTCGGGTCTACAACGAGGTCCAGGCGCTATCGGAGACGGCGTACCAGGAAGAGTTCTCGCTCATGCGGATGGATGATCCGGCGTGGATCGCGCGCCGGACGCTCACGCTCGCGTGGCGCGCGCAGCGTGTCGAGCAGACGCTGGCGGAGCTCGTCCCGAGCACGACCGACGAGATTCGCGCGATGCAGGCAGCGGAGCAAGCGCGGATCGAGAAGTGGCTCGCCGATGGCGTGAAGCAGCCGCTCGCAGCGCTGCACGAAGCGGACGGCAAGCGTGAGTCGTCCGAGCTGCGCCGCTCGATCGAGAAGGTCGACGCCGAGATCGATCGCATCGAGGCCGCCGTCGAGCGGCTGCCCTCGATCGGCCTCGTCACCGACCGCGGCTCGGGGAGCTGAGGGAGGCCGTTCGACGATGAGCGTTGCCGCGTCGGTCGCCCTCGCAGTCGCCGAGCGAGTCGAGCGTACGGGTGGCCCGCGCGCCGGGCTCGTCGCGTGGAAGACGCTCGCCGGCAACACGACCGACGGCGAGGTGCGCGGCAAGGCGCTCCTTGCTGCGCTCCGTTGCGCGCTCGCGCTTCGTGACACGGGCGCGCTCACCGAGCTCACGGAGCAGTGGGCGAGCGTCGACTGCGGCGTGTGGGACGAGGCCGTCGCTTCGTCGTGCAAGGCGCTGGTGCGTGCCGGTCTCCTCCCGCGCGCGATCGCGCTCGCACATGCCGAGACCCAGCGGCATCGCACGGCGCGATCGCTCTACTGCTTCGCGCGCTGTCTCGACGTGGCGAGAGACGCCTCGGCGGCTGCTGTCTTCCGCGAGGCGTTCGCGCGCGCCGAGCGGGAGGGGGCGCGCGAGATCGAGCTCGCGTCGCGCGTCCGTCGAGCCGCGATCCTCTCGCGCTCGTGGCAGACGATGAGTGAGGCCCTCGAGGAGGCGCGGCGCGTCGATCCGAAGGAGGTGCCGCCGGAGGCGCGGCTGGTCGTTGCGCGCGTGCAGCTCCGGTCTCCGAGCCGCTTCGTGCGTGCGGCCGCGATCGGCGTTCTGGACGAGATCGTCGTGGCCGATGACGCGTCGCTCGCGACCCGCGCGCTCACGCTCGTCGCCCGCTGGGCGGACGACGCCGGTGATGCGCTCACTTCGCTCGAGGCCGATCGACTGGTCGCGCTCTTCGGTCGCGAGCGCGTCGTGAAGGTGTCGCCCCGCGTGAAGGACGTCGCGCGTTCGCTCGCGCGCATCGCGGGATCGAAGGACGATATTGCGCTCTCGGAAGCGCTTGGCGAAGCTGTGCGAAGCGCCCCGGAGCTGGCACCGCTCCACGCCCGTGCGCGCGACATCCTTCGCGGCCGCTTCGAGGCAGCGCCGATCGAGCCGCCGTCGCCTCCGCCGGTGGGGACGGCCGCGCGGCGAGCGTTTCGATGGTCCGAGATGCTCGACGTCGTGGTCGCGATGCGCGATCGCGCGCCCGCGCGTGCTGCACGGACCCTGCGCGCGCTCGCCGAGGGCGTCGAGGCCGGCGAGTACCTCCCGGCGCAGGTGCTCGGCGTCGCCCAGGCCGCGCTCACCTACGACGACGACGAGCTCCGCGAAGCCGCTGCACGCCTGGTCCGTGCGCGTCTCGAGCGCGCGTCGGGGGGCGCTCCGCCTCGTGGATATGCGCTCCTCGCGGACACGCTCGCGAGTCTGGGAATGGCAGAGCTATCCGTCGCCGCGCGCCGCGCAGCGGTCGTCGCCAACGAGCCCGGCGCGGCCGAGTCGCTCGGCACGTCGCTGGCGCGCGAGGGCTGGGAGCTCGCGAAAGCCGGCAATCGCGTGCAGGCGATCGAGAAGCTCCGCGAGGCGAAGGCGGTCCTCGTCGGGCGCAAGGCGTAACAGCGCGTCGTCGAGCCCCGGCGATCTCCCCGGTGCGGACGTCCGCATGTTCACCTCGAGCCTGCGCACACGGTTGACTGTCATCGCTCGAGGCGATGATCTTCGTCGCCCATGAGCACGCTCCCCGTCACCGTCGCCAGTGAATCCAACGGCCGTCGAGGGTTGATCCTCGGCCTCGCGATCCATGGCGACATGGCCGTCGCCGTCGGCGGGCAAGGGCGCGATTTGATCCTGCTGTCGAAGGACGGTGTGACCTGGAAGGAAGTCCGGGGGAAGGGGAAGGGACTTCGAGGCGCTCTCCTTCGCGACGACGGGCTCTGGGTCACCGGCGAGTATGGCTACCTGGCGAAGTCGGAGGATCTCGGCAAGACGTGGACGGCGATCAAGACGAAGACCGGCGGGTGCCTCTTCGGTGTGGTCGCGAATGACGACGGCCACGTCTGGGTCGCTGGCGATGACGGCTACCTCGCCGTCTCGAAGAACGGAACGACACTCACGAAGGTGTCGGGGGTAGGCGAGTCGATCGCGCGGATCTGGAATAGCCCGCTCGGCGTGCTCGTCCCGGCCGACGCGCCCGGTCACCTCTACCTCGCGAAGGGCGGAGCGGTCACCAAGACGGGCGCCAAGGCGGGCTCCGACCTCATGTCCGCGGTCGTCACGCCCGCGGGGACCGTGATCACGGTCGGCGCCAAGGGCGTCGTCCTTCGCTCGGAGGATCGAGGCGAGAGCTTCGAGAAGATCGACGTGGCGACGACGGGACTGCTCTGCGCCGTCGAGTGTTTCGAGGATGGCCGCGTGGTCATCGTCGGAGAGAGGGGCACCATTCTGCTCTCGAACGACGACGGGAAGACGTTCGAGCGGATCAGGCACGCTGCCTCGGGCGGGACGTTCTGGTGCTGCCGGCGCTACAAGGACGTGATCCTCGCCGGCGGTGAAGATGGCCTCGTCGTCACGATCGGTGAGCCGCGCGCGGTGCAGGCGGCTGCGGTCGACACGAAGACCTCGGTCGAGTCGACCTCCGAGGCGACGAAGGCGAAGACCAAGACGAAGGAGAGCGCGGCATCTCCGGGCGCGCTCGGTGCAGCGCCGCCATCGAAGCCGCATTGGGCCGCGCCGCCGCCGTCGACGGTGCGCCAAGCCTGGGAGGCTCCGGCCTCGCTTCCGATCGAGTCGAAGAACGGTGTGTGGTGGACGCCGGCGCTCCGCGCGATGCTCTATCCGCGGCGCGGCGGGATCGCGACCACGGTTCGTCCGCTGCCGACGCTCGAGGAGGCGTGGTCGACGCTTCGCCGGATCCTCTGGGCCGCGGATCGCTCGGGGATGGAGAGGAAGTCACGGCCGTCGGGCATCTGGGGCTTCGCGTCCTCCCAGAGCGGGACGGAGCGGCTCATCGGCGAGCGCATCCTCGACCCGGTCGCGCGCGTCGGGACCTCGGAGGAGGACGCCTCGCTCGTCGCGCTCTCGTTCGAGAAGTACAGCGGCTTCATCGCCGACTTTCATGAGGACCTCTTCGAGGCGCTCGCGGACTTCCTCGTCGTCACCGTCGGTCTCGCCGAGGCGCTGCGACGCTGCTACGCCGGGCTCGAGGACGAGCTCCCGTACGTCGGAGTCGGGCCGTTCGGTCGTCTGCGCGAGCTCCTCGCCGTCGCCGAGGACGCGGAATACGCTGCCGCTCGCGCGGCCATCCTCGCGAGCAACGAGGAGGCGATCGCGAAAGATCCGAAGGCCGATCGTCACATCGCCGATCTTCGCTGGGCAACGACCTTCCTGCTCCCGCTCGGTCCTCTGGCCGGAGAGGAAGAGCGAGAGCTCCACGAGCGCGCGCTCCCGAACACGGTGAAGTTCGGTGACTTCGGCGTTCATGCCTGCGGGATCGCCGCTGGCGACCTCGCCACGCTCGAGCACTTCCTGAAGAAGAACGGAAAGACGAGGCACGAGTTCTTCTCCCCGTTCAACGGGCGGATGTATCTTGCATCTGTCCTCGAGATCGCCGGGAAGGACGCCGCTCCCGTGCTCGCACGGATGAAGCCATCCGACCCGTTCGACGACGATGCCCTCCACAACAACCTGTGGTGCCAGCTCATCGCGCACGTCGATGCTCCGGGGATCCTCGAGGCGCTCTATGCGGAGCACAAGACGGAGGGCTACGTGTGGGGCACGGCCGGGCTCGTGACGGCGGCGCGGCTCGACAAGGAGCGCGTCCTCGCGTTCGTGCGGGCGAAGAACGACGCCGACCTCGCCCTGCTCATCGAGGCCGAGGTGTCGCGCACGGCTTCGCCGCCGAAGCGGCGGCTTCCGGGGAGCGAGATCCCGGACGAGCTCACGCAGCCCGTTCCCTACGTGCCGCCTCCCGCTCGCCATGGCGCGGCGTTCGCGTCGCGCGTCGTCGTCGAGCCCGAGGCGACCTGGCGCGACGACGAGCGCGAGCAGGCAATGGCCCAGAGCGTCTACGACGACGCGATCAAGTGGAACGGCGTCTCGCTTCGAAAGCTGACGCCGGAGGCGGTCGAGGCATTTATCGCCCATCGGGAGAAGTGGGCCCTGCCGTCCGCGATCCAGGATTTCGCGCTCGCGTCGCGATCGATCCACGAGCGTCTCATGGCGCTCGGCTTCTCGCCCTCGGAGTACTGGTCGCGCTGGGCGCTTCCGGGGGTGATGGTCAACAGCGGCCTCGCGCTCCTTCCGCTCCTTCGCGCGGCCCTCGAGGATCCGACGTCGTCCGAGAACGCGCTCGCGGCGGCGCAGCCGTTCGGTGAGGTCGCGTTCGTCCCGGCGGTCGCGAAGGCGTTCGCCGGCAAGAAGCAGAAGGCGCTCGCGCGCTCGTGGCTCCTTCGCCACCCGCGTCATGGCATCGCCGGTGCGCTGGCGCTCTTGTCGGAGGGCGGCGCGCCGGGCGCCGACGCGACGCGCGTGCTTCGCTATCTCGACGGCCGCGGTCATCGCGCGTCGATCCTCGAGCTCGCTGCGGCCTACGACGTGGCTGCGGTCACGCGCGTCCTCGACGAGGACCCGCTCGCCGCCCCGAAGGTGAAGAAGCCCGTCCTCCCGGCGTTCGCCGATGCGGGCGCGCTGCCGGAGCTGGTCGCGGTGGACGGAAAGAAGGTCGACGCAAAGGACGTCGGTGAGCTCCTCGTCCAGCTCGCGTTCTCCAACGCCGACGAGGTCCACCCCGGCGTCATCGCTGCCAAGTCGCGTTACACCGCGAAGTCGCGAGCCGAGCTCGCCTGGGCGCTCTTCGATGCCTGGTTGAAGTCCGGCGCCGACGCCAAGCAGGGGTGGTGCATGCAGGCGGTGGGCTTCCTCGGGGACGACGAGTGCGCGCGGAGGCTCGCGGCGCTCGCGAAGGTGTGGCCCGGCGAGAACGCGAGCGCGCGTGCCCAGGCGGCCCTCGATGCGCTGCTCAACATCGGGACCGATACCGCGCTCGTGAACATCAATCTCCTCGCCGAGAAGTCGAAGTTCCCGGCGTTCAAGGCCGCTGCACGAGAGCGCATCGACGCGATCGCGTTCGCGCGCGGCCTCACGGCTGACGAGCTCGCGGATCGTCTCGTCCCGACGCTCGGTCTCGAGGAGGAGGGGGCGACGGTGCTCGACCTCGGCGGCCGGACCTTCGCGATCGTCTTCGGTGAGGATCTCCTGCCACGAGTGAAGGACGCGGACGGGAAGGTCCATGCGGATCTGCCCAAGCCGAGCAAGAGCGACGCGAAGGATCTCGCGAAGGCTGCCAAGACCAAGCTCGCCGCGCTGAAGAAGGACGCGCGCACCACGGCGTCGCTCCAGATCGCACGAATGGAGCGCGCCATGCGCAGCGCCAGGGCGATCTCGGCGAGCGTCTTCACGAGCTGCTTCGCGGAGCACCCGTGGATGACGCACCTCGCGCGTCGCTTCGTGTGGGGCGCCTACGAGGGGACCTCGCTGAAGAGCTCGTTCCGTGTGGCGGAGGACGGGAGTCTAGCGAACGTCGACGACGCGGCGTTCGAGCTCTCGCCGGAGATGACGGTGACGCTCCTTCATCCGCTCGCGCTCCCGAAGGGCGAGGTCGAGCGCTGGGGCCAGCTCTTCGCCGACTACGAGATCCTGCAGCCGTTCCCGCAGCTCGCGCGGCCGGTCTTCACGATCGAGGATGCGGAGCGGACGACGAAGGTCCTCTCGCGGTACGACGGTAGAACCGTGAGCTACTCCGCGCTGCGCGGCCTCGAGGCGCGCGGCTGGGAGCGCTGGTACGACGCGAGCGTGCAGATGGCGCAGCGCCTCGATTCGAAGAGCGTCGTCGTGCTCGGCACCGAGCCGGGATGGCATCCGTCGGAGACCGCGGCCGACATCGAACCCCAGCGGATCGACGGGCTCCACCTCACGATCGAGGGTGACGGCTTCGGCAGCCTCCCGCCGCTCGTGTTCTCCGAGATCGTCTACGACCTCGAGACGCTCACGTCATCGTCCTGAAGCGAAGCCTACGGGCGCACCTGGGGCGCACGCTGGCTCGAGGGCGAGGGCGCCGGGACCGTCTGCCACTCGCTTCGCGGCGGGAGTGCCGGAAGGACGTCGCACGCGAAGCCGTGCGCGGCTGTGGGCCTCCAGCCCGTCGACGTGATGAGGCGAGCGCCGCGCTTGTAGGCGACGTACGACCAGAACCAGTTGAAGAGCACGGCGAGGCGGTTCTTGAATCCGATCAAGTAGAAGACGTGGATGAAGAGCCACGCGAGCCATGCGAGGAAGCCCGTCATCTTCACGCCGCGAGCCCAGGCGATCGCGCGCGAGCGGCCGATCGTCGCCATCGAGCCCTTGTCGAAGTACTGGAACGGCGGCCGTGGCGGGCTTCCGCCGCTCTCGACCTCCTCTTCGATGACCTTCGCGACATAGCGGCCCTGTTGCATCGCGACGGGGCTCACCCCGGGAAGCACTTGGCCCTTCTGCTCGAAGCGGGCCATGTCGCCGAGCGCGAAGACCTCCGGATGATCCGGCAGCGAGCAATCCTGTCCGACGATGACCCGGCCCTGCCGGTCGCGTGGGACACCGAGGCATTCCGTGAGCGCGCTGGCTCGCACACCGGCCCCCCAGAGGACGGTCGCCGCGTGGATGCGGTCTCGTTCACGGCCCGAGCCGAGGTCTGGCACATCGTCGGCGTTCTCGCCTTCGAGCTCGACGCCGTGCTCGTCGATCGACACGACGCGTGAGTGCGTCCTGACCTCGACGCCGAGCTCGGCGAGCTGCTCGACGGCGCTCTGCGCGAGGTCCTCCGGAAAGCTCGGAAGAATGCGCGGACCGGCCTCGACGAGGATCACCTTGGTCTGGCGCGGATCGGCGAGGCGGAAGTCCTGCGCGAGGACGTGGCTCGCGAGCTCCGCGATCGCGCCGCTCAGCTCGACGCCGGTGGGGCCGCCGCCGATCACGGCGAAGGTGAGGAGCTTCATTCGCTCCTTTGGGTCGTCGACCTTCTCGGCGCGCTCGAAGGCGAGCAGGACGCGTCGTCGAATCTCGAGCGCATCCTCGACCGACTTGAGCCCGGGCGCCCACGGCTCCCACTCGTCGTGCCCGAAGAAGCCGTTCCTTGCACCGACCGCGAGGACGAGCCAGTCGTAGCTCTCGACGAGGTCGTTTCCGTCGCTCGGGTCTGCGATGTGGATCCGCTTGTCCGCGAGGTCGACACCGGTGACCTCGCCGAGCACGACCCGCACGTTCTTTTGGTCGGCGAGGATGCCCCGGATGGGGGAGGCGATCTCGCTCGGTGCGAGGCCAGCGATGGCGACCTGATAGAGGAGGGGCTGGAAGAGGTGGTAGTTGAGCCGATCGACGAGGAGGATCTCGACGTCGACGTCGTCGAGCGCTTTCGCGGCTTCGAGCCCGCCGAAGCCGCCGCCGACGATCACCACCCGGCGCTTCCTATCGTTCATGGCCTCGTAAGAGGAGATGGGGCCATCGAGCGCCATGTCAAGGCGGGCGCGCTCGCGCTCGGTGGAAGCGCGACGGGATGAAGCATCGAGGTGAACCGGGCGTCCCATCCACGGTATTTGCACCAACGACACATGGAACGCGCCGGAGCGCAACATGGCTCTGGCACCTTCATGCTCGGGCCGAGCCGGTATCGGTCGCAGCAGTACCGAGGAGGAGGGTCATCCGATGGGCACGTTCGAGACAATCGCCATCGTCGCCGTCGTCTACGTCCTCGCGTTCATCGCGCACCGCGCGTCGCCAAGCGTCGAACCGTCGGCGCCCGACAACGGCTGAGCCCGCGCCGGACGAGGAGCTGAGGCGCCGCGAGCCGCGGCGAGCGTCCTCGACGGCGCCGATGCACGCTTTGCTGGATCGACGCACGAACGATGTATCGTGGCGCGATGTCGAAGAAGCGCGCTGCTCGACCCAAGAGCAAGCGGACGGAGCGCCGTGAAGCCGAGCGCGATGCGGTGAAGCTCGCGGAGGCCAGGATCCGGCTCGCATCGCTCGAGGCCGGTGGCTCACCCGAGCGCCCGATCGAGGTCACGAGCGCGTCGATCGTCGAGCCGCATGCCGCGAGTCTCGGCTGCGCGGCGTGTGGCGGGACCACGCGCGTCGAGGAGCACGCCGCGGTGACGCTGCCGGATTCGAGCGGCGTTCCGCGCTCGCTTCGTGTTGCACGGACGCGCTGCGCGCGCTGTGGTGTTCAGCGTCAGATCTACTTCCGCCTCGGGACGACGCTCGCGAACTAGTAGAGGCCCAGGCGGATACAACCGGACGCTCGCGGAGGCGGCATGGGCTAACATGGGGCTCGTCCATGCGTCGCCGTTTGCTCTTTGCTTGTTGGGCCAGCGCGTCCTTGGCCGCCGTCGCCTTCTTCGCGGCATGTGGCGGTGAAGAGCGCGCACGACCGATCGCGGACGCCGGCAGTGATGGCCCGGTGCTCATCGGCAACGAGGCGGGGCCGGCCGAACCCGAGGAGGAGCCGCCGCCGGGCGACGTCTGCGGGATCCGTGACGGGCTCCAGCCTTCGGCGTCATGGCCGCTCCGGGGTGGCTGCACCACGCGTGCGGGGTGGTCGGAGCTCGCCGGCCCGACGACCGCACAGGTCTCGGTCAGCGTCCCGGCGCCGGTGGGCGAGAGCTCGCCGGCCGTGAGCGCGAACGGGATCACGTGGGTCGGCGCCGCCGACGGCGACATCCTCGCGGTGACGAGCAGCGGGACGGTGCGCTGGGCGCATCGCACGGGCGGGCCGGTGAAGTCATCGCCTGCGGTCGACACGACCGGCAACGCGATCGTCGGGAGCGCCGACGGTTTCCTCTACGCGATCGCTCCGAGCGACGGTGCAGCGGATCCGGACGCCGGGACCGACGACGCCGGCTCCTCGTATCCGCCGGCGAAGGTCGTCTTCGCGCTCGCGGTCGGACCGATTGCATCGTCGCCGGTCATCGGCGGCGATGGCACGATCTACGTCGGCACCACCTCCGGAAAGCTCGTCGCGGTCCCAAAGGACGGCAGCGCAGTGAAGTGGAGCGTGACGACGAGCGACACGCTCGGGTCTTCGCCTGCGCTCGGACAGGACGGCACGATCTACGTCGGCAGCACCGATCGCAAGCTCTACGCAATCTCGCCCGACGGCGCGACGAAGTGGGCGCTCGAGCTCAGCTCGCCGATCCACGGCTCGCCCGCGGTCGGCGGCGACGGGAGCGTCTACGTCGGCACCTCCGACGGCAAGCTGCACGCCGTGAGCGCCGCCGGCGCCGAGCGCTGGTCGTACGCGACCGGCGGTGCGATCACGGGCACGCCGGCCGTCTATGCCGGAGCCGTCTACGTCGGCTCGGAGGACAAGAAGCTCCACGCCGTCTCGACCGTGGATGGGGGCGCTCGATGGGTGTTCACCACGCAGGGGGCCGTCGCGACGCCTCTCATCGGTCCCGACGGCACGATCTACGTCGGCGCGGCGGACGCACGCGTCTATGCGATCACCCCGAAGGGCAACCTCTTCTACGCGGTGAGCGTGAAGGGCAGCGTCAAGAGCGCGCCGGCGATCGGCGTGGGCCCGGCGCTCTACGTCACGACCGAGAACGCGCTCGTGGTGATCGGTCCCTGAGCGCTCGCGCGTCGTGTGTTAACGTGCACGATCGATGCGTAAGCTCGTAGTCACGCTGGTCGCGTTCGCTGCTGGTGGTGCGTTCCTCCTCGCCTGCGAGAACGGTCCGCCCGTGAAGACGGCGTCAGGGGAGCGAATCGATCGCCTGACCATCGAGGAGCGCTTCGCCACGAGTGACGAGGTGAAGGAGACGAGCCTCCGTGGCGAGCGGCTCCGCAACGCCGTCGAGCTCATGGACAAGCACGGCGTCACGAGCCTGAAGGGGAGCTTCGAGTCGAAGGCGGTCGTCCACACCGGCAGCGTGACGTTGATCGTCAAGCCGGTGGAAAGACAGGAGCGGCGCATCGTCGTGCAGACCTGCGCCCAGGAGAACGTCTGTCCGTTCCTCGAGGCCGCGCTGGCGAAGGGCCTGATCGAGCACAAGCCGGTGGCCTGCAAGAGCGAAGCGCCCTGCGAGAAGTGATCCGCACGCGCGGTGTTCCCGCGTCCGACGTCACCAGGGCAGCTCTTGCCCGTTCGCGTGGAAGAAGCGGCCGCTCTTCTCGAGTGTGAGCCCGTCGAGGCGCGCGATGAGGCCACGAGTGGGGCGTCGGCAGCGCGCGGTCACGCGGAGCTCGCGTCAGTGGAGGACGAAGTTGTTGAGCGCCTGGACGATGACGCCGACGATGCTCTCGCCCGCGATCCCGCCAGCGGCGATCGCGACGAGGTATTTCTCCGCCCAGTCCTTCTTCCACGCCGTCGCGATCGTCCCGAAGAGCGCGCCCGCGAACATCGCGAGCGGATAGAAGAACGGCAGGACCATCCCGAGGCCGAGACCGGTCGGGGAGGGGAGATACTTCTTGTACTGCTTCGGCGCGAAGATCTCGGCGAGCGCGAGCGCCACGCCGATCCCCACGCCCCACCAGATCGCGCTCTGAGACATCGGGTGGAGGTTCCCCAACCCGAACTTGAACACCTCCGCGACCGCCTTCCACTGCTGCGCGGCGACGGCAGGGAAGACGGCCGGCCGAGCCTCGGTGCCGGTGAGCGGCAGCGCGTTCGGTACGAGGAGGAGGTAGCCGAGGCTGCTCGCGACCGTCCCGGTGAAGATGCCGAGCGCCTGCGCCATGAACTGGCGCCGCGGGTTCGCGCCGAGGAGGTAGCCGGTCTTGAGGTCGTTGAGTAGGTCGGCGCTCGCGTGGGACGAGCCGGCGGTGATGCCCGCGGTCTGGAGGTTCGCCGTCGAGCTCTGCGGGATGAGCACGCCGTAGGTGAGCTGCATGATCTTGCCGAGCGGTCCGCCCGGGGTGATGTCGCTCTCGCCGGTCGCGCGGCATGCGACGATCGCGAGCACGAACGTCATCGCCACCGCGAGGATCCCGTAGTGCACCGGGATCTCGAAGTAGAGATGCGCGATGGAGATGATGCCGGTCGCGGAGACGACGAGCCCGCCGAGGAACCAGCTCGTCGGCACCTCGATGTCCTCCGGCCGCACGTCGCCGTTGGCAGCGGTGGCGTCGGAGCGCTCGGCCTGTCCGCGATACGGGTGAGCCGACTTCTTCGGGAGCATCCCGGCGAGCGCGCGTCCGATCGTGCGCCACTGGGCGGCGAACGCGACGAGTCCGCTCGAGACGAGCAGCGGCGCGCCCGTCCAGATGCCGATCTCCTTCCACGCCGTCTGCGGTCGCGCCGCTGCGCCGACCATCTTCCCGGCTGCGTTCTGCCACTCCCAGTCGAGCGCCGGCGGCGCGAGGAAGAAGGCGACGACGAGGCCACCGACGACCATCCACGCGGTGATGCGGACTCCGATCAGGATCCCGGCGAAGGCGAGCGCGACGCCGTGATCGAGCTTGATGTGGTAGTCGCTCGGAAGGAACGGCCGGCCTTCGGGATGGATGCGCGGCGGTCCCGCGGTCGCGAGGCGATGCCACAGGCCGGGGAAGAGCGACGCGATCCAGTCGAAGACGTTGGACTGTCCCGGGAGGATCGTGTCGCGCACGACCTCGCCCGTCTTCGGATCGCGCACCTGGAGGATCTCGAGGTCCTTGAGGAGGGGGACGAGGCCGGAGACGGCGGCTGCTGCGAAGAGCGCGCGTGCCTTTGCGAGCGCCTCCGTTCCGCGGCTGTAGAGTCCCTGCAGCGTGACCGCGGCCGCAGTCCCCGACGGGAACTTCAGCTTCTCGCGGTTGATCATCCCGCGCTTCATCGGGATCGCGAGCGTGACGCCGAGGAGCGCGAGGAAGAACACCCACGCAGCGACGACGAGCGGAGGCAGCTGCGTGCCCTTCGGATTCGCCTCCGTGACCGTGAGGAGGAGCATCGCCGGGATCGCCGAGATGAGCATGAAGCCCGTCGCGTATCTGGCGGACGACGCCGTCGAGACGGTCGTCGTGTTCTCGAGGATGGAGAGACCGCTCCGCGGGATCCCGAGCTTGTTCAGCACGATGCCGAGCAGCCACGGTCCGGGAAGGAGCACCTTCTTCCACGTCGGCCAGCGCGGGGCTTCGCGCGAGAGGTTCGTGAGGCCCGTCCACACGGCGTACGAGAGGATCGCCGCGGAGAGGTTCACGCCGAGGAACCAGCCCGTCTTCAGGCCGATGTAGATGTTCGTGAACGAGAGGAAGAAGCCGAGGACGCTCCCGAGCACCACGGCGCGAACGGTGAGCTGCGTCGCTCCCGGTCGGTAGATCCGCGCGTACCATTCGGGCTCGTCGATCTGGAGCACACGCTCGGGCGCAATGTCGAGAGGACGGCTCGCGTCCACTTCCTCCGGCGTCTCGGCGGGGCGCTGGAACAGGCTCACGCCATTTGCATACTAGAAACGTGGCACCGAGGCCGAAGCAACAGCAGCCGGCCACCGGCGAACCCTCGCGTTGCTCGGCAGCGCCGGCCACGCGCAACTCGAGACGGCGTGCGTGCTCGCCATCGACTAGAGTCGCACCTGATGTCGAAACGGTTGCTCCGCAGCATATGCGTCTTCTGTGGCTCGCGTCCGGGAGTCGATCCTGCGTTCATGGATGCGGGAGCGGCGATGGGTCGTGCGATCGCCGCCCGAGGGCTCACGCTGGTCTACGGCGGCGCGCGGGTCGGCCTCATGGGCGCCGTCGCGAACGCGGCGCTCGAAGCAGGCGGGCGTGTCGTCGGCGTGATCCCGAAGTCGCTCGTCACGAAGGAGATCGCGCACGACGGTCTCTCCGAGCTCTTCCTCACCGAGACGATGCACGAGCGGAAGGACCGGATGATCACGCTGAGCGACGCGTTCGTCGCGCTCCCCGGCGGCTTCGGCACTTACGACGAGATCTTCGAGACGATCACGCTCGCGCAGATCGGCATCCACGACAAGCCGAACGCGATGCTCGACACGAACGGCTTCTTCCAGCCTCTCGTCGCCCTGCTCCGTCACACGATCGGCCACGGCTTCGCCGCGCCCGAGCACGAGCAGCTCTTGGTGATCGAGCGCGAGCCCGAGGCCTTGCTCGACGCGATCGCGGCGTGGACGCCGCCGCCGCTCGGCTCGAAGTTGCTCGATCGACGAGGCACGCCGTGACGCCGCGCGGGATCGATGCCGCGCTCTGGGCGCGCCTCCGCGACGAGGCGCGCGCACGCGCGAGCGACAGCGAGCCGGCGCACGACTTCTTCCATGTCGAGCGCGTCGTCACGAACGCGATCACGATCGCGCGTGCGGAGGATGCGAGCGAGCCGATCGTGGCGACCGCCGCGCTGCTCCACGAGCTCTTCACGCTGCCGAAATCGCATCCCGACTCGTCGAAGGCGGGAGACGTCTGCGCGGAGCACGCACGCGAGCTCCTCGTCCGCGAAGGCGCTCCGGAAGCGCTCGTCGCGCCCGTCTGCGCGGCGATCAGGGACCACGCCTTCTCGAAGGGCGTCGTCCCCGAGGCGCTCGAGAGCAGGGTGCTCCAGGACGCCGATCGCCTCGACGCGCTCGGAGCGATCGGTCTCGCGCGCATGTGGGTCACGTGCGCCGACATGAAGCGTCCGTTCTACGCGCCCGACGATCCGTTCTGCGAGTCACGCACGCCCGACGACAAGAGCTGGGGGCTCGACCACGTGTTCAAGAAGCTCCTCGTCGTGCCGGAGCGCCTCCACCTGCCGACCTCCCGCACGCTCGCGAAGGAGCGTGTGAGTTTCATCCACGCGTTCCTCGCCCAGCTCCGCTCCGAGATCTCGGGCTGACGCGCCCGGTCTCGGCCCGCTCCTAATCTGACAACAACGACAAGAAATGATCTTGTTGGGTTGGCGGCAGCGCGCCGAGTGCGGCGCTGCTCGTGATCGCATCGCTTTGGACGCTCGAAGGGTGCGCGACGGGGCCGGAGCTCAGTGCGGAAGCTGTCGCGACGGACGTGGTCCAGCACGGGCTTGGCGGCGCACAGACGTCATCCGCGGATCCGACGCCGTCATCGACGAGCACATCCAGTGTGGCTCTTGCCTCGGCCATCGGGGCGGTCAAGCTGTAGAGACGCGGCTTCGACTGCCGGGACCGATGAGGGGGGGATGATGGGCGTTCGGCCAACCACGCAGAGAGTGCTCGAGCATGCGGCCACCGTCGCATGTTGCGTGACGTTCGGTGTCCTGGCCTTCGGACAAGAAGCGTGTTTGTCCGCTTTGGGCCACCGGGAGTGCGCGGGCCCTCCCGAGTGCGTGGGTGAGGCGAAGCTGCGTGAATGCAACAGCGGGGAAGGATATTCGCACTGGAGCGAGCACGATTGTCCATCGGAGACACGCTGCATCAGCACCCCGCATGGGGCCCGCTGCGCTGCCGCCAGCGAGGGGGACGCGTGCCAGACCGATCGTGGCTGCTTTTCGGCGTATCGCTGCGAAGACCGGGTTTGCCGAGGGCCGGCGGCGGACGAGAAGGCGCGTTGCCAATCCGCGCTTCGTGTCACGCTCCCCGAGGACGGGTCCGAGATCGTGATCGACGTGCCGCTCACCACTCCGTCCTCGATGGCCAACGTCATCGCACGCCCCGCTTGCTCGGGCTCCAGTCCCCTCGACCGCGTGGTCGCCGAAGGCTTCGTGCACATTCCCGCGTCCGATCCGTTTTGGGTGACGCTGGAGGATGACCGTGGACGGTTTCCGAGCGGGGTTCAGTTCGCGGAAGTCGATTGCCTCGCGCTGTACAAATACGGCTACGCCTTCGGCTGTAACATGGAGGACCCCGCCGGAACACGGCGCAAGCTCCCGGTCGCTGGCTTCGGTCAGCCGGATGCCACGATCCTCTTCTACACCACGTCTGTCACGGCGAACGAGCCCGTGCTGCGCGTTCGTTTCAAGAAGCTGTCCTAATTTGGAATGTCGTTCCTTCGTTATCGCTGAGACCGACTCGCAGGCGGTTCGGGGGCGGCGCGAATCGCGACTCGATGTCGACGCGCGCGGCGAAGAGCGCGGTCGTACGGAGGCGAGGCCGCTTCTGACGCCGAACCGGAGCGACCTATCCGTGCTGCTGCGCTGCTGCTCATCGCTCTGCGGTGAGCAACGTCGTCGCGAAGGCGAGCACCACGGCGACGAGCGCCCAGCGGCGCTGCGTGCCCTCGGAGGGAATGCGCTTCGCGTTGAAGCGTCGCACGGCCCAGAACGCGCCGATCATGTCGACGGCGACGAGCAGCGCCCAGGTGCGCGCGAGCTCGGCGCGTCCCGCGACCACCATGCCGAGCGCCGCGCCGACGATACCCGCGGCGAGGACGGTGCCGGCCGCGCCATGCCGTGCGTAGAAGTGGCCGCCGCCGATCGGGACGATCACCGCAAGGACCGCTGCGCCGATGGCGCTGCGCGGCTTCACGAACCGATCCGCCCGCTCGCTGTCGTCCTCGATCGGTGCTGCGCCGCGGAACGGATGCGAGCTTTCGGTCGTCATCGCCGCGAGCGCGTCCTTGGCCTTTTGCAGGTCGCCGGGAGCGACGACGATGCGGAGCACGTCCGACGTCTGCGACCACGTCATGCGCGTCGCCTGCGGGTTCCCTCGGATCGCGACCCGCACGTCGTGCTCGTGCAGGAAGTCACGGATCATGTCGGCGCCGATCGAGTCGGTGACCCGTCTCACCTCGATCCAGTCGCCTTCGTCGTCGCCCCCGGTCATCGAGGCAGCCTACCCGAAACGGCGCGCCTCTCGCCTCGTTGCGCCTCGTCGCGTGGGGTCAGCCTTTCAATCCTGTCCGCCTGATCCTGCATTCGTGCACGACCGATGACCCTGTCCGACGTGATTTCAAGCATCTAGGTCATGGCACGGATCACGCATACTAGGGGGCAGCGCTGCGGCGAGGCTTGTCCCCCCCCCGAGCCCGCCGCGGCGTTTTTCTTTTCCATGACGCTCCGTCGCCGACGCGATGAGCGCGCAACGGTGCGCGAGGGCGTGCGTGCTCGACGGTCGCGGCTCGCGGTCGACGACGCACCCCGAAGGAACGTCGAAGCGCGGAGCCGCAGCCTGCGTCGAGCAACGTCGATCTCCGCGTGACGCGGAGCGCGGCTCAGGGCGAGTACGCCTTCTTCCAGGTCTCGGTGTAGCTCGCGACCTCGGCGTCCCACTTGGCGTCGTCCCAGCCGAGCTCGGGCTGAGCCACTGCGCGGATCTGGCCGATGATGTCGAGGCCGCCCTTCGGGAGGAGGAGCCCGAGGCGGACGCGCCGGAGCAAGAGATCGGAGAGCGTCACGACGCCCTCGGCGCGCGCTGCGTGACGGAGCTCGCTCCAGAGCGCGATCGAGCCGGGGATGCGATGGCACCCGTCACGGTCGCCGGTGATCTCCACGATCTCGGCGCCGAAGCGCCCGAGCAGGCGGACGCGGTCCTCTTCGGTGATCGAGCTCGGCCACTCGATACCTTCGATGTGGGGCTCGAGGACCCGCGTGCGCGCCCGGAGCCCGCCGAGGTCTTCTTCCGCCTCTCCGAGCGCGTCGCGCGCCATGACGGCGAAGGTGGTGAGCTTGCCGCCGGTGATCGTGAGGAGGCCATCCTCCTTCCAGATCGCGTGCTCACGCGACTCCTTCGAGGGATCGGACTTGCCCGTGTCGATGACGGGACGAACGCCCGACCACGTCGAGATCACGTCCTTCTCGGTGATCTCGGCGCCGGGGAATGCCTTCTGCGCCGCCTCGAGGAGGTATTCGCGCTCCGCGTCGCTGATCGCCGGCTCTTCGTCGAGTGCGCCGTGATCGACGTCGGTGGTGCCGAGGATCGTGACGCCCTCCCACGGGATCGCGAACACCGCGCGCTGGTCGCGCGGGTGGAGCAGGCTCACTGCCTCCGGGAGCGGAAGGCGGCGGTGCTCGAACGTGAGGTGGCTGCCCCGGATGCGCCGGAGCCGCTTGTCCTGCCCGAGCTCGGCACGGAGCTCGTCCGCCCACGCACCGGTCGCGTTGATGACGACCTTCGCCTGGACCTCGGCCGTCCGCGAGGCGCCGGGCGCGGTGTCACGCAGGACGACGCCGCGAACGCGCCCGTCCGCGGTGCGAAGGAGCTTGTCGGCCCGGACGTAGTTGATCGCGGTGCCGCCTTGCTTCACCGCCTCGCGTAGGACCCGCAAGGTGAGCCGCGAGTCATCGGTCTGCGCGTCGAAATAGCGGTAGCCGCCCTCGACTGCAGAGCCCTCGAGCGAGGGGACGCGCGCGATGATCTTGTCCCGCGATTGCGCCTCGTGGGCCCACTTGCCCGCGAGCGCGTCGTACATCGCGAGGCCGACGCCGTACATCCACTTGGGCATCTGGTCGCCGGGGAAGACGCCGAGCGAGAAGCCGAGCGCGTTCACGAGGCCCGCGCCTTCCTGCATCAGGCGCTCGCGCTCGCGCACGGACTTGCGGGTGACGAGGAACTGGCCCTGCCGCAGGTAACGGAGCCCACCGTGGACGAGCTTCGTCGATCGGCTCGACGTGCCCGACGAGAAGTCCTGGGCTTCGACCAGGAGCACCTTCTTGCCGTGACGGACGGCCTCACCAAGGATGCCGGCGCCCGTGATGCCGCCGCCGACGATGACGAGATCCCACGGCTGATCCAGCCGGCTCCACACCTCGTCGCGATACCCCTTCAACCACATGACAACGCTCGCATTCGTTCGACCAGGCTAGACGACCTTCGGGAGACTGTCGCCCTCCGCTTTGATAGGCTCCGGGCGTCCGTCCCGCCCGGCCTTTCACCCTCTTCGGGCGACGGACAAGCGGAGAACCCGATGACGCTCGCTGACAACCTGACGCCCTCGAGCCCGCCCATGGCCGTGTCCGGACCTGCCGGACAGCTCGGCGGCATTCTCGGCCGGATGCGTGCCGCCGCGAGGAAGAGCGGGCCGCCCGACTACGACGCGCGCATCGAGCACCTCGACAAGCTGGAGCGAGCCCTCCTCGACAGGAAGCACGAGCTCGTGAAGGCCGTGTCGATGGACTACGGCAACCGCTCCAAGCACGAGACGCTCGGCGCCGAGGTGATGATCGTCATCAACGAGATCAAACACGTGCGCACGCACCTCCACGAGTGGATGGAGACCGAGCCGCGCGAGGTTTCGTGGATGTTCCTCCCCGCCCGCGCCGAGGTCGTCATGCAGCCCGTCGGGATCGTCGGCATCGTCTCGCCGTGGAACTACCCGGTGCAGCTCTCGCTCTCGCCGCTCGTGAACGCGCTCGCCGCGGGCAACCGCGTGATGCTCAAGCCGTCGGAGATCGCGGGGGACGCCGCGGAGGTCATCAAGCAGCTCATCGCGGACACGTTCTCGGCCGATCACGTCACCGTCGTGACGGGCGGTCCGGACGTCGCCGAGGCGTTCACGCGACTGCCGTTCGATCACCTCGTGTTCACCGGCTCGCCGCGCCTCGGCAAGCTCGTCATGAAGGCGGCGGCGGAGAACCTCGTCCCCGTGACACTCGAGCTCGGCGGCAAGTCGCCGGCGATTGTCGGCGAGGGCTATTCGCTCCAGCTGGCCGCGCAGAAGATCATGTACGGCAAGTGCTTCAACGCGGGGCAGACCTGCGTGGCACCGGACTACGCGATCCTCCCGAAGGGTCGCGTCGACGCGTTCGTCGAGGAGTGCCGGGTCGCCGTCAACCAGATGTATCCGCGGCTCGGGCAGAACCTGGACTACACGACGATCATCAACGATGCTCACTACGAGCGCCTCCAGGGCTACCTGAAGGACGCGCGCGATCGCGGCGCGAAGCTCATCGAGCTGAATCCGGCGAAGGAGGAGCTCGACCCGAACTCGCGCAAGATGGCGCCGGTCCTCCTGCTCCACCCGAAGGACGAGATGCGGGTCATGCAGGACGAGATCTTCGGGCCGATCCTGCCGATCTTCACGTACGAGAAGCTCGACGATGCGATCACGTACGTGAACGATCACCCGCGTCCGCTCGCCCTCTACTACTTCGACAACAACCAGCGTCGGATCGATCGCGTCCTCCGCGAGACCGTGTCGGGAGGCGTCACGATCAACGACGTGATGCTCCACGTCGCTCAGTCCGATCTCCCGTTCGGCGGCGCGGGGCCGAGCGGCATCGGCGCTTACCACGGTCGCGAGGGCTTCGAGACCTTCACGAAGAAGAAGGGCGTCTTCTACCAGAGCCGCCTCAACGGCATGGGGATGCTCCGGCCGCCGTATGCCGGGCGCATCGACTGGATCCTGAAGCAGCTGCTCGGGAAGTGACGGACGCCGCGCCGGCCGTGCGCGAAGCGGACTTCGTGCACGCGTCGGTGTGGTGCGCTCAGGCGCGCTCGGTCTCGGGGGCGCGGCGCTGAAGGCGGAGGGTGAACCGCGCGCCGCGCGCGCCGGGTCGCTCGAGGCCGATCGATCCACCGTGGGCTTCGGCGCAGCGCTGAACGACAGCGAGGCCGAGGCCCGTGCCGGTCGGGCGGGTCGTGAAGAACGGCGTGAACATCCGCTCCTCGACCTCGCGCGATACGCCGTTGCCGTCGTCCGTCACGGAGATCGCGATCGCTTCGTCGGTCGCGTCGACCGTGACCGCGACCGGGCTCTTGCGCGCGTCGGCTTGGAGCGCGTTCGTGACCAGATTGATCACGGCCTGTCGGATGAGTCGCTCGTCGCACTCGAACGGAGCCATCTGCGCCGGGCTCGTGAGCTCGACCTGGTCGGTCTCGACCAGCGCCTTCGCGACGAGCGCGGCCTCGATGGCGTGGCGTACGACGTCGCTGACGTCGATCGGTGAGAAGATGGGCGCCCGCGGGCGCGCGTAGTCGAGGATGTCGGAGACGATGTCGCGGAGGCGCTCGGCCTCCTCCTGCGCGATCCCGAGCAGGCGGGTGTGGTCCTCCGTTGCGGGCGAGACCTTCCGGAGCCCGGCGATGGCGTTGAACACGACTGCGAGCGGGTTTCGAACCTCGTGGGCGACGACGGCGGCGAGCTCGCCGATGGCGACGAGGCGCTCGCGCTTCACGAGCTCCGCCTGCGCGTCGGCGAGCTTCCGCGACGACTCCTCGAGCGCGTGTACGCTGCCCGCGAGCCGCGCCGTCGACGAGTTGCTGATGGCGAGGACGACGACCAGGAGCGCGATGTCGAGCAGGTAGGGCGTCGGCAACAGTCCGGCCCGCGCGGCGGAGTCGTTGATGACGGCGACGAGCGTGGCGCTGACGGCCACCGTGCTGGCGCGTGCGTCGTTGCAGCCTCGCCGCCATCGACGCGCGAAGCGCACGAAGAGGATCGCGAGCGCGACACAGAGGTAGGCGATGGTGAATGCGCCCAGGCGGGTCGGTGGCGCGTCGCGGTAGACGACGCCGAGCCACGGGAGCGGGCGTGCGAGGATCGTGTCCTCGAGGATGAGGCCCGGCACGAGCGCGAGGGACGACAGGATCGCGGCCCCACCGAGGAGCGCGCGGTCGAAGGGCGACAGCGGCGTTGGCTTTGCAGCGGTCGCCGCCGCGTAGAAGAACCAGCTGATCGTGTAGAGCCCGGCGAAGAACAGATCGAAGCGGGCGAAGAGAAGCCGGAGCTCGTCGCTCGCCGAAAGAGTGACGAGGATGCTGGCGAGGTTGCAGAGCGTGGCGAACGCTGCGCAGACGGCAAACACGCGAAGCGCGCGCCACCCCGGGGCTGACGAGATCCCGTGTGCCATGAACGCGGCCATGAAGCCGATGGCGCCGGACGCGATCGCGAGGATAGCCGGGATGGTCAGACGCGGATGATTGTACTCTTCCCGGGCGCCGAGCGAAGGGGGGCTGATCTACTCTTGTCCGAATCGTCCGATTCTCGGACGGCTCTTCACTTCTTCGGCGTGAACTTCAGCGTCAGCTTGGTGCTCGCCAGCTTCTCTTTCTTGATCGCCTTCTCGACGTCGGCGACCTTCGAGTCCTTCGTGAGGCCGTCGACCTTCTCGACGCCGAGCGCGTAGAGGACGAACTCGTATTCGTGCGCGCTCTGCGGACACGGTCCCGCGTAGCCGGACGTGCCCTTGTAGCTGAGCCACTGCTTCGCGCCGGCGGGCTTCGAGAGCTCGTACTTCGCGGCGAGCCCTTCCGGGAGGCTCGTGACGTCCGCGGGGATGTCGTAGATCGCCGAGTGGAGGAAGTCGGTCGTCGCGTCGACGAACACGATCGCGTAGCTCAGCGTCCCCTCCGGGCCGGGGGTCCAGGCGAGCGGCGGCGAGACCTCCTTCTTCCCGTTCTCGCCCTCGCAGGAATGCACCGGCGGGAGCTCGTCACCGTCTTCGAAGGCGGTGCTCGTGAGCGTCATCGGGCCTGCGGGGGGCGTCGAGCCCGCGTCCTCTTCGGTCTCGCCACCCGAGCTCGAGCCGCCGTCGTCCGCCGACTGTCCGTTCGAGACGGTGCTCGTCGAGGAGCAAGCGGTGACGGAGGCCGCGCCGAGCGCGAGGACGAGGGAGGCAGCGAAGAGGCTCTGCATGACGGGCCTCTCGTTCGCACACGAAGCTCATCCGGTCAAATGAGGCCTCGCTCTTTCGAGCGAATCGGTGGCCATCGCAGCGATCAGCGCCGGGCGCATACGCGCGCGACGAAGCCGGCTCGTCGCGAATGATCGCGCCGGGCCGGCTTCCTCTCGTGTTCGTGCTCGATCAGAGGCCGATTTCGGAGGGCTTGCAGGTCCTGCCGAGTCGCTCGTCGCACGCGATCTTCTTCGCGCAGAAGTCCGCGGGCAGCTCGCCACCCGGGCGCGCTGCGGCGAGCGGCTTGAGCGCGGCGAGGCTCGACTTCGGCATCGAGCAGACGACTCCCTGAACGGCGTGCCCCTGGAAGTCGTAGTAGCGGCCGGACACGCCGCCTTCCCACTTCATGTCGGGCGGGAGGTCCTTCCCGTCGGGCATCTCGGTCGCGACCCACGAGCCGAACATGACGACCTTGTCTGCGCCGTGCACGGCGGCGGGGCGCTTCGCGCCGTTGTCGGTCGGGTAGTCGACGTCGATGTATTTGCCCTCGTAGCTGTCGTAGTCGGCGATGACCTTCACCTTCGCGGTCGTGGTCGGCCGGATCGCCGTGTTCGCCGCGTAGACCTTGCGCATGCTGATCCCGAGCACGTGAGACATCTCGACGACGTGCTCGCCCATCATGCGGTTGCAACCGGCCGAGACCTGTCCGCGGCGGAGGTACCAGACGTTGAGATCGCCGGGAGCCTCGTTGTCCCTATCGGTGATCGGACCGTGGAAGGCGATCCCGCCGTTGTATGCGATGAACGGGAAGCCGCCCCACGGCACGTCGTGCCAGCCTTCCGACTCGGTGAACGCGGCGCCGTTCGGACGATACGGCTTTGCGAGGTGGAACGAATACGTGCCCGGGCGCGAGTTGCTCTTGCCCGGCGCCGCGGTCGCGATCGGATAAACGACGTCCACCCGGAGCTTGCCATCCTCCGCTTTCGTCTTCACGTGCGGGAGGTTGGGCAGCTGCGTGCCGGCCGGGAGATAACCCGTGACGCGCGCGGTGTGGCCCACGAGCGACGCCGTGACGGAGGGGTTCTGGAGGGTGGGGAGGGGGCCCGAGTAGAACCAGTGATCGTCGACCTTACGGCTCACGATCGCGTCTTCATTGGACTCGATGTCCTCTTCGGTGTCGGCGACGCAGGCACCAAGAGCGAAGGATCCGAGGACCAGGGCGAGAAGGGCGAGGCGTGACATCTGGCTGGTTTCTCCGAGCAAGTGGGCGGCTTGGGCCACCCCCAAGCGCGAGCTATGCCAAGCACATTCTTGGAGAGATGCACGTAAAAGTGCGCTGGTATCGCACACTCGTCAGAATGCACTGGATCGCGATGTATCCAGTTCCCCTGGATCAACGAGGCGGCTGCGCCCAGCTAGAGTCCCCAGCATGAAGGTTCACCAGGAGGTCCTCGAGGTCGGCACCCGCGGGCGCGGGCTCGTCGATCTGTCGTCGCGGGTCGAGGCGGTCGTCGCCGCCTCGGGGGTACGGACCGGCCTCGCCACCCTGTTCATCCAGCACACGAGCGCGTCGCTGCTGATCCAGGAGAACGCCGATCCGTCGGTGCAGCGCGACCTCGAGCGCTGGATCGGTGAGATCGCGCCCGAGGACGCGACCGCCTACGAGCATGACGACGAGGGCATCGACGACATGCCCGCGCATCTCCGCTCGGCGATGACGCACACGAGCGAGGTCATCCCCGTCACGGGCGGTCGCCTCGGGCTCGGCACCTGGCAGGCGATCTATCTCTGGGAGCACCGGCGTGCGCCGCACACGCGCAGGGTGATCGTCCACGTTCAGGGCGTCTGAGGCTCTCCGAGCTCGAGACGGACAAAATGCGAACGCGCTGCTCTCGTGAAAGGCAGCGCGTCGTGTGAAGTCGCGAGCGAGATCAGTCGCGGAGCGGGCGACCCTGCGCGTCGGGGACCTTGCCCATGAGCATCATGATTCCATCGACGAGCGGCCAGAGCGCGCCGATGCCACAGGTCAGCCAGGTCACCGCGATCTGCGCGATCGCGAGCCCGGTATGACCGGTGTAGAAGCGGCCGACGCCGAACGAGCCGACGAAGATCTGGAGGAGGCCGGCGACCATCTTCGACTTGTCCGAGAACGGCATGCCCGAGACCGGATCGATCCCGTACGGCGCGTGCGGCATCATCGCCCCGCCCATCATGGGAGCGCCCATGCCCGGAACACCCGGAGGCGGAGGACCGTAGCCGCCGGGAGGCGGACCGTAACCGCCGGGAGGCGGTGCACCGTATCCACCGGGGGGAGGGGCGTTCGGGGGGTAGTTCATGCTCGTCTGCTCCTGTGCTGTCGGGTCGCGGATCGCGGGATCAGGGACGGAGGGTAGAGCTTTTGACGGACAGCGCAAGACGGCTGCCCGTCGAAAGCTCGCCTTTGCGGCGCGATGTTCGTGTCTTTTCGACGGGACGCCTTCAGACAGAGCGCTCTTCCGTTCGTGAGCGGACCGCTCACGGGCTCATCGAGAACGGCCTTCGTCGAGGCGCATCCGCGCTCGCCTCGAGCGTCTCGTCGGGCAAGCGATAGCGCGCCACTACTCGCGTGAGCCAAGCCGTCGCGAGGCCCATCACGCCGAGGTCGTCGAGCCAGCCGATGATGGGCACGTCCGGGATCAGATCGACCGGAACGACCGCGTAGATCAGGGCGGCGAAGATGACGAGCTTGCCCAGCACGGACGCCGAAGGATCCCGGTAGTAGCGGCCGAGGGCGCGGAACCAACCGATCTTCGGCGACGGACGACTCATGACGCCCGAAGTTAAGACCGGGCACGCGATCGCGGAAGGCCCGGGTCAGTCGGCAACGAGAAAGCTCACCCGTCCGACGAGCTGGCTGTCTTGCGTCTCGACGTCGATCGCCCAGGTCCCGATGAGCCGCGCCGGGAGCTGCCTTCCCGAGAGGGCCGAGCGCAAGCGCACGGTGCCTTCGGGACCGTCGACCTTCGACGTCGTCTCCGTCGCGCGATGGACCTCGTCGCCGTCGTGTCGCCACACGTGGACGAGGCGGTCTCCCTTCCCACCCGGGACGACGACGTCCGTGATCGCGATGAGCTTGTCGATGACCGACGGATGCAGCTCGTGCACGACCATGCCGAGCCGGCCGTCGGGCAGGACGATCGGTCCGACCGCGCCCTTCGAGACGTACATCGGCACGGGTGGGATCGCGGTACGACCGGCGTAAGCTCCGCCAAGGGCGGCGGCCGCGCTGAGGAAGAAGAGCGCGATCCAGCGGCGGTCGCGGAGCATCGCGACGCTCACGTGGATCGTCCAGAAGCCCACGACGGTGATCCCCATCGCGATCAGGAGCGAGTAGAGCGTCCGCGTGTCGGGGAAGAGCGCCGGCACCACGAGGTTGAGGCAGCCGAACAGCGCGACGCCGTGGAAGATCGACGCGAGCGCGCGGAAGCGGAAGACGACGCGATCGAAGACGATGTCGAGTGTCGAGAGGAGCGCGCAGGTGCCGAGCAGCACCACGAACCACGAGTTCGGCGCCCAGAACGTGGTCGACTTCCAGTAGAAGGGGAGGAGGAAGAAGAGCATCCCCTGATAGAGGTTCTTCAGCGCGTACGTCATCGCGAAGAACCGCAGGCGAGCCTTCGCAGGAGCAGCATGCAGCTGCGCCTGCTCGCGTCCCGAGCCGAAGAGACGGAAGAAGAGGACGACGAGGAGCCACGCGGCGCCGATGGACACGGCGAGCCAGCGCGCGTGATCGAATCCCTTCTGCGCGAAGGCGACGACGGCGATGCCGAGCCCGAGCGCGTAGGCGGAGTGGAGCCACCACAGCTTCCTCCCGTGCACGCGCATGAATGACCTCAGTCGCTCACGAGGCGACGGCGCGAACGGGACGGGATCGACGATGCGCACGTTCGCGGGAGCTCTTGCAGGGCTGCCCTGTCCGGGGACGCCCGAGCCGTTGCTCTGCCCGATCGACACGCGAGGAGCATAGTCGCGGCGGCCGGAGTGGGCATCTTTCGGGAATCATGTTCGTCGCCTGACCCTCGCCGGGCGTGTCGCCGACCGCTCGCAGACGGCCCTCGGCGGACGAAGTTCGCCGCCCTCGAGGTCGAGGAGCGGTCGCGCTTACCCGCGGTGGTCGGCTCAGCGCTTCGGGGCGGCCCAGGGGCAGTCGACGTAGACGGGGGCTGACGCGCTCCGCTCCACGACGACGCGGACGAGGGCGCAGCGTCCCGGTACCGGGACGCGGACGGTCTCGCCATCGGCGCCCGTCGCGGCGATCTCGCCGTTGACGACGTAGGTCGCCGGGCCGCCGCGTGCGCGTGCCTCGATGGCGTGCACATGCGACGAGCTCGAGCTCGAAACGATCGATGCCCCGACGGGGTGGAAGGCCCCGTCTCTGCCGCGCACCTCGAGAGTGCAGCCCTCAGGACCGCGGACGCAGGTGCGGCCGTGCACGATGGCGTCTCGGATCGCGGGTGTCGTGCGGTCGGTCGCGAGCACGAACGTCGTCGGACGGAGCCATCCGCCGTGGCTGTCCGATCCGCCGACGGGAGCGACGCGCCGCTTCTGCGTGCGCGCGATGCGGTCGAGGAGGTGTGTGCCCTCGCGCATCGTCCAGTCGGGATCGCCGACGAAGAACTGATCGCGGAGGTGCCCTGCGGTCATGTTGTACGTCTCGATCGCGTCGGCGTGCTCGGAGAGCCAGCGGATCTCCGGGAGCCCGACCGGTGTTTCCGTGCTCCCGGCCGGCGCGAAGCCGCGCCACGAGAGGTCGTAGCGGAGCTCCATGAACGGCGCCTTCGGGAGCGGACGGACCACCGGATGGTTGATCGTCGCGATCCCTCCGTGCGCGCGCCACTTCTCGAAGAAGAGGGACGGATTCGACAGGAGCTCGTCGATCGGGATGTCGTCGAGCACCGCGTCGACGTCCGCGAACGAGAGGCCGATGTGACCGAAGCGATGATCCGTGTACTCCATGCCCGGGACGAGCAACGGAGCGCGAGGTCCGCTCCCGTCGGGGCGAGGCGCGAGAGCCTCGGCGCGCGCACGCAGGACTTGCTGCGTCCCGCGCACCCACTCGCGCATCTCGGGATCGAGGAAGAAGCGTGCGGGCACGTGCGGCGTGAGGACGACGAAATCGAGGTTCGCCTCGGTGGCGAGTCGCGCGGTCTCGAGGAGGTCCCGCGAGACGTGCCATGGAGAGTCCGGCGGGAGGACGTGACAGTGCATGTCGCCGGCGAGGATCTGGTAGGGGCCGAGCGTGCTCGGAGCGGCGAGTCCGTCCGCGGCCGCGCGTTGATCCGGTCGCGTGCGCGGATGCGGCGCGCTCGCCATCGCGAGATCGACCAGCTGGTGCTTGCTGCACCCCGTGAGCACGAGCGCGAGCAAGCCCGCGACGAGACCGCCGGCCGTTGCTGCGCGCTCGCGTCTGGAGCGTGTCATGCGTCGCGCTCCAGACGCGCGGCGATCCGTTCCATTCCTTCGCGGAGCTGCGGCTCCGGCGTGAGAAGGCTCACGACGAGATGCGCGCCCCGCGTCATGTCGAAGAAGTAGCCGGGATGGACGTAGACGCGGTCGTCCTCGACGAGGCGGAGCGCCCACTCTTCATCGCTCTGGGTCTCCGGTACGCGGAGCGTGGCGTACCATCCGCCCTCGACGTCGAGGACGCTCATCGCGGGCGCGCGGCGCGCGACTTCACGGACGATCGCGAGGTTCGCGCGCGTCCGAGCTCGGATGGCGTCGGACGTCGTCGTGCCGGCGTGGAGCAACTCGGGCAGCGCGTGCTGCACCGGCGCACCGACGGAGAGGTAGGCGTCGAGGACGGTCGAGAGCCGCTCGAGCGTTTCGCTCGTCCGATCCGCGTCGCCTCCGCACGCGATCCATCCGAGCTTCATCTGCGGGAGCCCCGCGAGCTTCGAGAGCCCCGAGAGCGCGAAGACGAGCCCGCGGCGCGCGCGGAGCACGGAGTCGACGCGGTCCTCGGGCACGCGCTCCGAGGTCCCGAGCGGATACGTCGCGAAGACCTCGTCGCTCACGATCGGCACGCCGAGATCGAGCATCGCCTCGAGCTCCTCCTTGCCGAGGAACGAGCCCGTCGGGTTGTTCGGGCTGACGACGACGATGAGCCGCGTTCGCGGCCCGATCGCGCGCTCGAGCGCTCCGAGGTCCACGTGCCACCGCCCTGCGTATTCGAGCGGATACGTCCGGAGCGTGACGCCTTCGAACGCGGCGAGCCAGGCGAGGAGCGGATAGCTCGGCACGGGCACGAGCACCTCGTCGCCCGGGTCGCAGAACATCTTGAAGAGGACGGCGTATGCCTCGCTCGTGCTCGAGGTGATCGCGACGCGCGACGACTCGAGCTCGATGCCGCTCTTCGTGTACTCGTCCGCGACCACCTGTCGTGCGCTCGGTAGCCCGAGCGCGTCGGGCTGGTAGAGGAGCGCGCGCGGCGTCGCGAGCGCGCGGGCGATCGCCTCGGCGTCGTAGGGAAGCCCGGCAGCGGTCGGGTTGCTCACCGTGAGGTCGAGCAGCGCTGCGCCTTCGCCCGAGCTCGCGCGGAGCCGAACCAGATCCACGGCACGGCTGAGCGCATTGGTCGCCTCCGCCGCCACTCCGAGATCGGAGACGCACGTGCGCCGAGAGAAGGGCATTCGATCCAGGTCTCGCTTCGCGCTCACTCGTTCTCGCTCGCTCTCTACTTCTCGTCTGTCAGGACCGCAGCAAGACGCCACGGTGGCCGATCCGCTTGCGTTCGCGCCGATCCTAGCGGTAAGGCCAGGGCATGACACGGCTCCACACGATCCTCGGTGTCCTCGCCATCGGAGGCGCGGCCGCTCTTGCCGCTTGCTCCAAGTCAACGCCTGAGCCCGAGAAGACGAGCGAGTCGCCGACGCCTGCCCCGTCGCCCGCGCCGTCACCCGTTGCGCCGTCCCGGCACGACGGCCCGGTGCCCTCGTCTACGGCCACGGCGGCCGCCGGCCCGGAGGACATCGGCTATGAGGCGCCGAAGGCATGGGAGAACGTGCCGAACGCGAACACGATGCGAAAGGCGACCTACAAGATCCCGCGTGCCGCCGGCGACACCGAGGACGCCGAGCTCACGGTTTCCGCCGCGGCGGGCGGTGTCGATGCGAACATCAAGCGCTGGTCGGGCCAGTTCGGCAACGCCGAGGCGAAGACCGAGGTGCGCAAGCCGAACGGTCTCGAGGTCACCGTCGTCGAGATCAAGGGCACGTTCTCCTCGGGCGGCATGGGCATGATGATGGGCGCCCCGACGACGCCGAAGGAGAAGTTCATGCTGCTCGGCGCCGTCGTCGACGGTCCCGATCGCCAGCACTTCTTCAAGATGACCGGTCCGGAGAAGACGGTCACCGCGGCGAAGAAGGACTTCGACGCTTTCGTGGCGAGCTTCCGGGCGAAGTAGCGGCGGCCTCCTTCGGGGCGCGTCGCGCGCTGCGCTTCTGCACGAGCGTGTCGATCGGCTTGTCGCATGCGCTTCGCAGCTTGCAGCCCGCGCACTCGGCGCCGCGCCAGATCCGATCGAAGCGCTCCTGCGCCGCGTCGAGCATCGCCTCGCTGTCGGTGACGATCCCCATCTCGAAATTGCGCCGGCCCTCGCCCTTCGCGCCGAGGCCGGCGCCGGTGAGGTTGGCGCTCCCGAGGTAGAGGAGCCGCCCGTCGACCGCGATCATCTTCATGTGCACGCGCGGACATCGGCGGAGCCTCACCGAGCTCGAGCTCGAGGTGCCGCGCGCGCCGAGGCGCGCCATCTCCTTCGCGAGCGGGCCGGACGGCGGAGACGCATGAAGGATGGCGACGTCGACGCCGCGTCGCGCGAGATCGCCGAGCGACTCGAAGAAGGAGACGTAGCGACCACGGGCGCGCGCGCGCGTTCCGATCGGTGCCTCGACGAGCATCGTCTTCAGGTTCGCGGTGGTGATCCACACGCTGACGGTCGCCCCGGCGACGGCCCGCATGACGAGGTCCTCGTGGTGATCGCCGTCGACGAGGAGCTTTGCCCGGATCGTACGGGCAGGGCGCTCCGTCTCCGGGCGCCGGGTCGACGAGGTCGCGGGCGAACGTGGCATGGGGCGAGTGTACTGCTTCGGGCTTGATCGCACGCATGATCGGCCGAAGAATGCGCCCGAGATCCGTGAGCACGCCTTCGATTGCCTTTTCGTACGTCGTCCGCATGGCGTTTGCCGACCGCGGTGCGATGGAGGGATTCCTCGCCTGGCTTCGCGATCGTCACGCCGCAGACGTCTGCGCGGCTGGAGCTGCCGAGGCCGAGCTCGTCGTGCTCGACCCGGGCCCCGACGCCGCGAGCACGATCGAGGCCCGCTACCTCTTCGCATCACGTGACGCGTTCACGCGCTACGAGCGGGAGGAGGCGCCGCGCTTGCGCGCCGATGGGCTCGCGGAGCTCGCGCGGCTCGGTGTCGCCTCCGACCGCGTGACCTTCACGCGGACGACGGGCGAGATCGTCGCGCGCCTCCCGGGTTGACTTGCCGCTCGGTCACGGAGGTGGTCGACGCAAGTCGGTCGAGCGCCGCGTGCTCGCGAGCGTCGTCCGGCGCACGCGTGCGAGACGAGCACAGCCGAACGAGAAACCCGCGCGACGCTTCGAGCTTGCTAGCATCCAACGCGTCATGCGTCGCACGCTCCCGCTCTTCGGCATCGCCGCGCTCGGCGTGGCCTGCGCGTCGTCCCCCAAACCCGCCGAGGCCCCCATGACCGCTGCCAATACGCCCGCAGCTTCGAGCTCGAGCCCGATCTACGCCTTCGAAGCCAAGGACATCGACGGCAAGGACGTCCGGCTGGATCGCTACGCCGGCAACGTCGTTCTGATCGTCAACGTGGCGAGCAAGTGTGGGTTCACTCCGCAGTACGAGGCCCTCGAGGCCATGTACGAGAAACATCGCAGCGAAGGGCTCGTCGTCCTCGGCTTCCCGAGCGACCAGTTCGGGAATCAGGAGCCGGGGGCGGAGAGCGAGATCAAGGAGTTCTGCCTCACGAAGTACGGCGTGAAGTTTCCGATGTTCTCGAAGATCGACGTCAACGGCCCGAACGCCCACCCGCTCTACAAGTGGCTGCGTGCGGAGCAGCCGGGCTCGTTCGACAAGGATGCGCCGGGAGCTGCGATGCTCTACGGCCACCTCGAGAAGACGATGCCCGAGGTCCTCGGCACCGATGCCGTGAAGTGGAACTTCACCAAGTTCCTCGTCGACCGGAAGGGCCGCGTCGTGAAGCGCTTCGAATCGATGGACAAGCCGGAGAGCTTCGAGAAGGACGTCGTCGCCGAGCTCGCCGCGCGCTGAGCGCGCTGACACGAGCGCGGCTGCTCGCCGTCACGGGCTTGCCCCGACGAAGGGGCAAGCGTGCGCCAGACGATCCCAGTGCATGCTCGGAGGGCCAGCATTTCTGGCGATTGGAGCGACTTCCTCTATAGTGGCGGGGTGAGGGGTCGATCCTTTTGGGGGAGCGTGTTCGTGACGGCGGCGGTCGCGGCGGGTGTTGCATGCACACCCAGCGACGGCACGAACACCGGCGATGGCGGTACCGATGGCGACGGTGGTTCCACCACGCCCGATGATGGGGGAGTCGCGTCCGACGCGGCGCCGTCGCTCGGGTGTCCGTCCGGGTGTCTCCCGCCGGCGCCGGAGGGATGGCGTGGTCCGAGCGCCGTCTACGATGGCGCGCCTGGAGAGAAGCCGGCCGCGTGCCCGTCGCAGTACGGCGTCGCGGAGCTCGAGACCCGTCAGGGCCTCGCGCCGACGCCGGCGGTCTGTTCCTGCGGGACACCGACCTTCGATACCGCGGCGCCGTGCAAGACGGTCGTCGAGTACTGGTCGGGGGCGGCATGCCAGGGATTCTCCGCTACCAGCGAGGGCAGTTTTCCCTTCGCCAAGTGCATCGGGCCTTCCGTCGGGTACGACTCGATGTTCGTCCGCGCTCCGGTCTACGAGAACAAGTGTACCTTCGGCACTCCGACGAAGACGCTGCCGCCGCCGGTCTTCGACAAGACCCAGATGGTGTGCGGTCTCGCCGCTCCGGCTGCGTGCTCTGGTCGACCCGAGTGCACGAGCGCCCCCGCCCCGGATGGGCCGTTCTCGCGCATGTGCATCTACAAGGACGGCGAGAGCGCGTGCCCGAGCCAGGACTACGCCGTTCGTTTCGTCGCCCATCGCGGGACGACCGACGATCGCGACTGCACCCCGTGCGGGAAGGGCACGGCGAAGGGCACCTGCGGGAACACGATCACCTCGTGGACCGGCGGCGATTGCACCGGGACGGAGGTCCCGATGACGACGGGCACCTGCTCCGAGGATCTCAGGTACGTCGATCTGAAGGGCACCGGTGCCGTCACCTCGACGTGCGAGCCGGAGCCGGGGGGCAACCAGCCCACCGGCGGTCTCGAGCTGAAGGATCCCGTCACGTTCTGTTGCAACCAGTAGCGTGAGCGATCGCTGGAGCATGGCGACCGCGAAGAAGCGTCCGGCGAAGAAGCCTGCGGCGAAGAAGTCCGCAGCAAAGAAACCCGCGGTGAAAGCGCCGAAGGTGAGCTTCGCGACCGCGCGCGAGATCGCACGCATGCTCCCGGGCGTCGAGGAGAGCACGTCGTACGGAACTCCCGCGCTGAAGGTGAAGGGCAAGCTCTTCGCCAGGCTGAAGGAGGACGGCGAGACGCTGGTGGTGAAGGTCGCTCTCGAGGCGCGTGATGCGCTCGTCGCGGCACGCCCCGGCGTCTTCTTCGTCACCGATCACTACCGAGCTTACCCGTTCATGCTCGTGAGGCTCGCGACCGTGAAGCGCGCCGAGCTTGCGCAGCTCCTGGAGGACGCCTGGAGCATGACCGCCCCGAGCGCGCGAAAGCGGCCGGGCGGTGAGTAGTGCGCAGGCGCCGTCGCGCGATCAGGCAGCGGCGCGGGCGCGGTAGCTGTCGAGGATGTCCAGGCATCCCTGGAGCGAGTCGCACAGGTTGAGCTCGCGCCGGAGCTGCGAGGCACCGCGGAGCCCGGAGAGGTAGCCCGAGAGGTGACGGCGCGTGCAGCGCACGCCATGCGGCTCGCCCCGGACCTCGACGTTCGCGACGAGGTGGCGCTTGCAGAGATCGATGCGCTCTTCGTCCGTGGGCGGCGCGATGGTCTTGCCCTCGCGGAGGAGGGCGTTCGCCTCGCGGAAGATCCACGGGTGCTCGATGGCGCGGCGGCCGATCATCACGCCGGCGCATCCCGTCGAGTCGATCGCGCGCTGCGCGTCTTCGGCCGACTTCACGTCGCCGTTGACGAGCACGGGGATGCTCACGGCCTCGCGGGCTCGCATCGCCCACGTCCAGTCGGCGGAGCCCGAGTGGCCCATGTTCGCCGTCCGGCAGTGGATCGTCATCGCGGCGACGCCCGCGTCCTCGAGCCGGCGTGCGAGGTCGACGATCGGCATGTGCGATTCGGGGCCGAGGCCGATGCGCGTCTTGACGGTCACGGGGAGCGACACGCTCTCGACCACCATCTTCGCCATCGCGACCATGGCGGTCGGATCGCGTAGCCATCCTGCGCCGGCGCCTCGGCCGGCGATCTTCGGAACCCAGCACCCGCAGTTGATGTCGATGAAGAGCGGCTCGGCCTCTTCGGCGAAGCGCGCCGCCTCCGCGAGGCGCTCGGGGTCGGCGCCGTAGATCTGGATCGCGGTGAGGATGTCGTCGTCGGCGAGGGCGATCTTGCGGCGGGCGTTGCGGCACCCGCGGAGGAGCCCCTCGACGTTCACGAACTCGGTGACCGTGAGCTCCGCGCCGAGCCCGCGGCAGAGCCGGCGGAAGACCGCATCGGAGACGTCTTCGAGCGGCGCGAGCACGACCGGCTTCGCCGCGTAGAGCTGCCGGAGCTTCGTGTGGTTGGGATGCGCCTCGGTCACGGCGCACGAGATACCTCAAGATCGCTCTTGCCGCCAACCGGCTGCGCACGGCTCGCCTGTGCGCCTGAGGTCCCGATCCCGTGTCCGGCGCGGGCGGGGGGCGGCGCGAGCCGGGGGGCGCAGGCCGAACGGCCACTCTCTGGGCGGCGACTTCGGCGCGAGCCCCGAGCCGAATGCCCACGTCTGCGCGCGCCGGGGCGCACGTCTGCGGAGGATTGGGGCGCGAGGCCCAGATGCGGAAGCTCCCTCCGGGCCGGCCCTCGAAGAGCTGTCGGGGACGTGCATTTTGGCTCAGCCGTGCTACCCATGCCCCGCTGCATGATGCTCGCGCCGTCCCCCGCGCGTCAGCGTTCGGACGCTGAGCTCGCTTCGGAGAAGCGGTCGCTGGCGTCCATCCTGCGCGATCACGGCACGCTCGCGGTGCCGGATGCGGTCGACATCGCGCTCGACGTCTGCGACGAGGTTGCGACTGCCCACGTGCACGGCATCGTCCACGGTGATCTCGGGATGCACCGGGTCCGCACGCACTGGCCGCGCGTTCCGGGGCAGCGTGTAGACCTCTTCGCGCTCGGCGAGGACGACAGCGCCGCGTTCGCGTTCCGGGCTTCCTCCGCGGTGGGCATCCTCATCGCCCCGGAGCAGCGCTTCGGAGGCGTCGTCGACATTCGCGCGGACGTGTGGGCCGTGGGCGCGATCCTCCACTGGATGATTTCCGGCGCCGCTCCAGGCTCGGAGCCGATCGAGGAAGCGCTCGCGGGAGCGCCGCGTACGCTCGTCGTCACGATCGCCTCGTGCCTCGCCGAAGATCCCGCCAAGCGTCCGCAGTCCGCGGTCGAGCTCGCGGAGGTCATTGCGTCGTTTGCCTCGTCGCCGGCGGAGCGCTTCGAGCAGCTCGCGGGACGCCGTGCCACGCTCGAGAAAGCGAAGCGCGTCCGCTCGGAGCTGGGCGACGTCGATGGCGTGCTTGGTCGTCTCGACGACGCCGCACTCGCGCGCGAGCTCGTTGCCGCCGCCGAGCCTCCTGTTCCTGCTGCTCTGCCCGAGATCGATCGGCTGATCTCCGTGGTGAATCGGAGCACCGGGACGGCCATCTTCGAGCAGCCATCGAGCGTCGCGAACCTGGTCGACGACGAGCTCGATGTCGAGACTGTGCTCGCGCAGCCGCGTTACGAGTCGGAACGCTCCGTGCCGGTGCCCGTGCCCTCACCGCTTTCGATCGCACCGGTCGACCTGTCGTCGGAGCTCCTCGCGCCTCCGGAGCCGGCCGTCGAGGTGGCGCGGGCGCCGGTCGTCGCACCGCCCGAGCCGTCGCCGAAGTCGAAGCCCTGGATGACGGCGCTCGCGCTCGTGGGCGCGGTCGCCGCGGTTGCGCTGGGCGTCGTGATCGGCATGCGGATCGTCGAGAGCGCGATGGCACGCGAGGCGCCGACGCCGGTCGCGCCGGCCGTCGCCGTCGCGGCGGCTCCCGCGATCGAGACGACGGCAGCCGCAGCTCCGACGGCGTTGCCCGCTGCCACAGAATTGGTCGCTGCCACGCCGGCGACGACGGCGGCGCCGGCCGTGATGACTCCTGCGTCGCTCCCCGATGCACGCCCGCTCACGCCCGCGTCGCTGCCCGACGCGCGGCCGATCACGCCGTCGTCGCTGCCGGACGCGAAGCCCGCTGCGATCGCTCCGCGTGCACCGTCAGCGAAGGCGAGGGGCGGCGTCCCGGCCGGCTTCAAGAGCTTCGAAGGCGAGTAACGCGCGAGGTCGTGTCGCGGGCGCTCGTCCCGTCACGGCAAGAGCGCAGCGCCGAGGACGCCTGCGCTGTCACCGAGCGCGTGCTTCACGATCTTCGTCGCGAGGTCGTCGTTGAAGACCCAGCGTGCGACGGCGCGGGGCCCCTCGTCGTAGAGTGCATCGAGGTTCGAGACACCGCCGCCGAGCACGATCACGTCCGGATCGAGGATGTCGACCACCGTCGCGAGCGCACGGCCGAACACGTCGATGCGCTCGTCGAGCAGCTCGCGCGCGACCGCATCGTCCTCGCCTCGCGCGCGAGCAGCGATCTCGGTGAGCGGACGCGCGATGCCTGCGCGTCGCGTGTATTCGCCCTCGATCGCGGGCCCGCTGAGGTAGGTCTCGATGCAGCCGCGGCGACCGCAATAACAGGCGGGGCCGCGCTCGGGATCGAGGACGACGTGTCCCCACTCGCCCGCGATCCCCTGCGCGCCGTTCCATGCGCGCGGGATGCCCCCGTCGTTCGTCATCACCACGCCGCCGCCGACGCCGGTGCCGAGGATCACGCCGAAGGCGACGCGCGCGCCCCGCGCTGCTCCCCACGTCGCCTCGGCGAGCGCGAAGCAGTTCGCATCGTTCGCGAACGCGATCGGTCGCCCGACCGCCTTCGCGAGGTCGGCATGGAACGGCTTGCCGTTGAGGCAGGTCGTGTTCGAGTTCTTCACTAGCGGCAGGTCGGAGCGGCCTCCGCCGGCACGTTGCATCGTCACCGAGCCGGGCATCCCGACGCCGATCGGCGTGCTGATCGGATCGATCCCGGCGAGCTTCGCTACCTCGAAGACGAGCGCGCGCGTCTCCGAGAGGACGTGCTCGTAGCCCTGCGTCCGATTCGTCGCAATGCGGGCACGAGCAAGCTCGGACGGCGGAGGAGCCGCGCCGGTGTCGGGCTCCCCCGGGCCGAGGTCCACGACGACGGCCTCGATCTTGGTCCCACCGAGATCGACGCCGACGCGAATGCGATGCCGCGAAGCCGTGCTCATGACGGATCCGCGGCTGCTTTCTAATCCTCGAGGTCGTTCACGCCGCCCTTCGCGAGGGTCCCGCCCGCGGCAGCGAGGAGATAGGCCTCGACGAAGTCGTCGAGCTCACCGTCGAGGACGGCGTCGACGTTGCCCGTCTCGTGAGCCGTCCGCAGGTCTTTCACCATGCGGTAAGGCGCGAGCACGTAGCTGCGGATCTGATTGCCCCACGCGATCTGCGTCTTGCTCGCCTGATAGGCGGCTGCCTGCTCCTCGCGCTTCGCCATCTCGAGCTCGTAGAGCTTCGCCTTCACCATCTTCAGCGCCATGCGCCGGTTCTGGAGCTGCGAGCGCTCCGCGCGACACACGACGACGATGCCGCTCGGGATGTGCTTCATGCGGACGGCCGTCTCGACCTTGTTGACGTTCTGGCCACCCTTGCCGCCGGCCCGCATCGTCGTGGTCTCGAGATCCTCGTCCTTCACGACGATGTCGATCTCGTCCTCGATGTCCGGCTGCACTTCGACCGCCGCGAACGCCGTCTGCCGGCGCGCGTTTGCGTCGAACGGCGAGATGCGCACGAGGCGGTGCACACCGACCTCGCTCCGGAGGTAGCCGAAGGCGTGATCGCCGGCGATCGTGATGGTCACGCCGTCGATGCCGGCCTCGTCGCCTTCTTGGAAGTCGATGATCTCCGTTTTGTACCCGCGCCGCTCCGACCAGCGGAGGAACATGCGCATCAACATCTGCGCCCAGTCCTTCGCGTCGACGCCGCCGGCGCCGGGGTGGATGCTGAGGATCGCGTTCGCGTGGTCGACCTGGCCGGAGAGCATACGGCCGAGCTCGGACGAGCGGAGGCGTTTCTCGAGGTCGGGCAGCTGCCCCGTGACCTCGACCACGACGGAGTCGTCTTTCTCGGAGACGCCGAGCTCGAAGAGCTCCTTCGCGTCCTCGATGTCTCGCGTGAGCTTCTCGGTCGTCTCGACCTTCTGCTCGATGCCGGACCGCTTCCGGGTCACGGCCTGCGCCTTCTTGGAGTCATCCCAGAACCCCGGAGCGAGGGTCTCCTCGTTCAGGCGTTCGATGTCCCGCTTCAGCTTCGGGACGTCAAAGATGCCCCCTTAGCGTCATGAGACGCCTTTGGAGGTCATCGAGCTTCTCGCGAGTTTCAGCACTCATGGTTCTCGCTACCCTATCACAAATCGTAGGGGGCTCAGGCCGGTTCAGAGATCGCCGGGAGCGCTCCTGCCGAGCGGCAGTGGGGTGGCGTACTCCGGCGTGATCTGGGAGCCGCGGGTGTTCTGCGCGGCGAACCAACCGTTCGTGAGCACGTCGAGCGCGGCCGCGGCCTCCATCAAGCGGAGCCGCACGTCGGCCTCGTCGCGCGTGCCCTGCTGCGCCGGCGGAAGCGAACGGAGATCGAGTGCGGCTCGCTGCCAGTGGAAGAGCGCGTCGAGCACCTTCGCGCCGATGCGCGTGCGGGCGTCTCGGTGCTCGAGCCGGATGCGCTCGAACGCCGGCTCGTCGTCCGCGTAGAGCAGCCGGTCGAACCGCCACGTCAGTCGCGCCTCGAAGCCGACGTTCGCGCCCGTCGAGTCCCGGAGGCGGCTCGTGTCCGTGGTCGTGGTGGTGTCGAGCGAGAGGCGTGCATCGTCGGTTCGAACCGCCCGCAAGCGCGCCTCGGGCAAGGCCGCGCTCCATCGTGCGCGCGAAACGAGCGCGTCGAGCCGCGCGTCGTCTGCACCGAGACCGGCCGCACGCCAGGCCGCCGTGACGCAGGAGCGGGCGAACCGCGGCGTGAGCGCGAGCTCGAACGGCTGCTCGGTCGAAGATGCTCGCTGGAGCGTCGCTGGGCCATGCGTGCTCGCGGGCACGAGATCGAGAGCAGGCGAGAGCGCGGCGATTGGAGCCGCCGTCATGCGTGTGTTCGCGCGCGCGAATCGATCGAGCGGGAGCCCCACGACGATGAAGGCTCCGATCTCGTGTCGACCCTGGAGAGGCGCCTGCCGTCCGAACCCGAGCAGCGACACCCACGCGGAGCCGCTCGGGCGACCGACGATCGGCCGGCCGCTCGTTGCCGACGACAGCGACGAGAGCGGGCTCGTCGCGATGTCCTCTTCATCGATGTCGCCATCCGCGAGCGCGTCCTCGTGCGCGCCGTCGAATGAGGGGCCGCGTCGGGGCGATGCCTCTGCCGTCCGCGCGAGAAGAAGGAGGAGCGTGACGAGCACGGTGAGGAGCACTGGATACAGGCCGAGCTTCATGCCCGCGCCTCGAGCGAGCTACATGCCAGCTCGGTGCTCCCGCACTTCTCGCGAGTTATGCGGCGTCGCTGGCTGGCCCGGGCCGGTCTCGCCGTGGCCCGGGCCAGCCCCCATCCACCTAGGCTGCGGCCACGAGCAGGAACGCGACGCTCGTCGCGAGCGACAGGACCGGGAGGGCCCACGACATGAACGTGAACGTCTCGCGCTGCACGTACGGGCCGAAGAGCTTGGATAGGAGGTTGTACCGGAAGCACACGACCACGATGGCGAGCGTGATCGCGAGCATCGCGTAGTTGAGCCCGAAGAGGCGGGTGACCGTGTTGTCGCCGTTCGCGATGACCGTGTACGAGGAGTAGATCGCGAAGCTGAGGGCGATGACCGAGAAGAGGCCGCCGATGCACATGTTGGCGAGCTCGAAGGCGTCGACCTCGAACTCACCGCCGTCCTCCGAGGTCCTGTTCATCCAGATCGCGAGGAGGGGGATGAGCAGCGAGGCGAGGAGCGGGATGAAGATCGGCGCGAGGCTGCTGCTCGCGAGGCGATCGACGACCAGCGACGCGGTCATCCGCGCATACCGATCGCCGTTCCACCCGGCGACCTCGGCCCCGTGGAGCTCGACCAGGCCAAGCTCCCAGCCGTCGAGCGTCGCGTTGTTCGCGGCGCGGCTGAAGACGACGTCGTCTTGGTCGAAGCGCAGGAGGACCTCGTCGGTCGTGTCGTCGCGTACGATCAGATCGAGGGCCAGGCGCTGCCGGTCGAACGGAAACGTCTCCGCGCTCACGTGCCCGGTGTGGCGAGCCGTCGTACGCGTCAGGATCTCGACCTCACCGCTGGGATAGATGCGCAGCCGCCGCCCGACGTAGCCCGAAGACTCGAGCCGGTTCGCCACGTCGATCGTCGGCGTCCAGATCTTGGCGATCTGCTCCTCGGCGTCCTTGCCTCGCCACTCCTTGTAGCCGCGATAGCTCTCGCTGCGCGGAAAGCGCAGGCGCGTGTCCATCCACTGCAACCGGAGATCGGTCGTGGCTTCGAACTCGCCCTTGGTGTCGTCGAACGACTGGAGCTCGAGGAAGAAGACGCCGACGTTCACCTTCACCGGGAGGCCACGCCCGATCGGAATCGAGGTGAGGTTCGCCTCCTCGGCCTTGGCCGCAACGGGCGCCGCCTCCGTGGCGGTCACCGGTGCTCCGGCGTCGCCCGCCGCTGCTCCGGCGCTGTCTGCGGGCGCGTCGGCCGCGGCCGCGACCGCAGCCCCCTTCTTGGTCCGGGCGGCACCCTTCGCCGGGGCGTCGGTGGACTTGGTCGATGCTCGATCGGACGCCGGCTCGGCGCGGCTGCCGCGGAGCGGAAAGAGCACGAGCGCCAGCCCGAAGATCGTCCCGAGCAGGGCGATCATGAGCGAACGCGCGCGAGTGCGCCGCTTCTTCATGGCTTCCTCTGCGTGCGGAGGTGCTCGTAGTTCTTCGCGAGGGTCTCGAGCTCTTCGCAGTAGCTGTCGAGTGGGTCGGCCGGCCTCGACGCATCGCCCGCGACGAGCGCGGCCATGCGCTCGTTGAGCGCCCCGAGCGGAGCGATCAGGACACCGCGGACCACGATGACGACCACGCCCGCCATCAGCACGATGCTGAAGACGCCCGCGAGGACCTGCCAGATGAGGGCGCGGCGCTGCAGGGTGATGTCTTCCTCGAAGCTCGCCGCGATGGCGACGACGCCGATCTGCTTGTTCGCGTAGTTGTAGAGCGGCATGAGCTGCACGCCCCACGGGACGCCGGCGATGGTCCGCTCGTAGCTCTTCGGGGTCGTGATCTCCACGTCACGATCGGTGACGAGCGCGGCGGCGAGCTCGGGGTGCGTCGAGTGGAAGCGGATGTACTTTCCAACCCGGTTCTTCGACGTGATGATGTCGCCCGGGAGGTCGGTTGCGATCTCCTGGAGCTGCTTCTCCTGGAAGAACACGGCGCCCTCGAGCCCGAAGCCCGACTTCATGTCGTCGAGCACCGGGCCGAACTCGAGGCCCATCTCGAAGCTCCCGGAGAGGTTCCCCGCATCGTCGAGGATCGGCGCGATGCCGAAGATGGCAGGCCCGGCCTTGGTGATCGCGACGCCCTTCCTCAGCCCCTTCTCGTGGTGGACCTCCGCGAGCATCGGCCGATAGGACGTCTGGTCATCGCCGAACTTCCCGGGCTCTTGGAGGCGGAGGAACGACACTCCGGGAGGCGTGTGAAACTGCGCCTGGTCGATCGCGTACTTCTCTTCCATGAGCTTGTACGCGGTCTCGGTCTGGGCGAGGAGCTTGGGGCGGTCCCGCTCGATGAACGCCGTGCGGACGGAAGGGATGTTGGCGAAGATCTCGGCGTCGGAGGACGCCTCGTCCGTCATGCCCTTGAGCGTGCTGGTGAAGGCCCGCCGCATCAGGTCGTAGTCACCGGCGTGGGCAGTCTCCACGAGCCGCTTCGTCATGAGCTGGGCGACGACGCTGATCACGAGCACGAGCAGGGTTGACGCCGCGATCAACAGGGCAGGTGCGCTGAGTCGAAATTTCACGGGTGCAACGTCCTCCAACGGCACGGCTCGAGTCAAGACACGGAAAGGGGGGCGTGCGAAGATCCGGCGCGAGCGCGAGCGCCCCCGACCGCGGCGGCAGTGCTCTCACCCTGGCCAATCACCGTTTCCGGCTGGGGTCGCCGAACGGTCCGCCTCCACAGGTGAGCAGGTCGGGCTAGCCGGCGTGCGCCCCGGGGCGGCGCGGGAGATCGTCCGGGCGGTCGAAGTCGCCGGTCACCGCCGCATCATCCACCTCGACGCGTAGGCGGCGGGCTCCGAGCGCCTCGAGGACGTCGCGGAGCGGCGGTGTCTCTCCCCGCACATAAGGAGCGAGGACCTCCGGGCGGACGAGGGCAGGGTGACCTCCCTGCCCGTGATACGACGGCGTCGCGGCGAGCGCGCTCCTGAGAGCGGCCTCGAGCGCGCGCACGGTCGCGAGGCGCGGCGGGAGCAGATCGACGGGCGTGATCGCGACCACATCGCCGTCCTCGAGCACGAGGCGACCGATCGCCGAGGCGAGCGACGCGGCCTGGCTCGGCGTCGTCGCGGCGACGAGCGTGACGTCGAACGGGAGACGCCTCGCGATGGCGTATGCGGCGTCGGCGTCGGCGGGCCGCACGACTGCGGTCACCGAGGTGCAGCCCGACTCGTGGAGGCGCTCGAGGTGTCGTTCGAGGAGCGCCCGGCCGCCGAGAAGCACGAGCGCCTTCGGACCGCCCATCCGGTTGCCGTTCCCTGCCGCGAGGACGACGCCGTGAAATCGGCCGCTGTCTCGCCGTCCGCGCATCGGCTAGACCGAGAGTGTCCGGATAACGGGCAGCTCCCGCACCCGCGTTCCGGTGAGCGCGAAGATCGCGTTCGTGAGCGCCGGCGCGACCGGTGGCACGCCCGGCTCGCCGATGCCCGCCGGAGGAGCGTCGCTCTGGAGGACCTCGACGTGGATCCGGCGCGGCGCCTCCGGGAGCCGCATGAGGCGGAAGTCGCGGAAGTTCGACTGCTCGGTCGCGCCGTCCTTCATCGTGATCTCGCCGTAGAGCGCGAGGCTCAGCCCGAAGATGACCGCGCCTTCGAACTGCGAGCGCGCGCGCTCCATGTTCACGACGAGCCCCGCGTCGGCGACGATCCACGCCTCGTCGACGCGGATCTTGCCCGCCGGATCCTTCACCACGGACACGACGACGGCGATGTAAGCGAGGAAGCTCCGGTGCACCGCGAGCCCGAGCGCGCGCCCGGACGCAGCGCGCTTGCTCCAGCCGGAGAGATCGGTGACGCGCTCGACGACACGGCGATGACGAGCCGTGTCGATCGGATGCTGATCGAGTGGCTGCCCGTAGTTCGGCAGCTCGGTGACGCCGAGGTCGGCCGGCTTCCAGATGCGCGCGGGGCCGAGGAGCTCGAGGAGGTTGTCCTTCGGGTCGACCTTGCGCGCGTGCGCGATCTCGTCGAGGAAGCTCTGCACCGCGAACGCGTGATAGATGTTCGCGACCGCCCGGAGCCAGCCGATCCGCGTGTGGGCGCGGGCCTCGCAGTTCTCGGCGCGGACGTTCGGGATCGAGAGCGGCACGTCGAGCACGCCCTGCCCGAGCTGTCCGGGCTCGGAGAACGCCGTGTCCTTGAACGTGGAGGCGATCGGTGGGAACGCCGTGCGATGGTGCCACGCGACGACCTTGCCTCCCTCGTCGAGGCCGGCGACGAGGCGTTGCGCGCTGACCGAGTGGTAGTAGTCGTGCTGGAGATCGTCCTCGCGCGTCCACTGCACGCGGACCGGGACGCCCATCGCCTTCGCGACGAGCGCGGCCTCGACGACGTAGTCGGGCTTCGACTTCCGGCCGAACCCGCCGCCGAGGAGCGTGACGTGGACCGTCACCTGGCTCTCGTCGAAGCCGAGCGCCTTCGCGAGCGCCGTCCGTGCGGACTGGGGGTTCTGCGTCGAGGCCCACACCTCGCACGATCGATCGTCGACCTTCGCCACCGCGACCGGCGGCTCCATCGGCGCGTGCGCGAGGTTTGGTGCGTAGTACATGGACTCGACGGTGCGCTTCGCCGAGGCGAGCACCTTGTCCGCGTCGCCGAGGGCGCGCACGACGCGCCCAGGCGCACGGACCGCGGCCTCGAGCTTCGCGCGGTAGGTCTTCGAGTCGTAGCCGGCGTTGTCGCCGTGCTCCCACGCGATCTCGAGGAGCGCGCGGCCGCGCATCGCCGCCCACGTGTTGTCGGCGACGACGGCGAGGCCCCCGAGCGGTTGGAACGCGAACGGAGGCTTCGGTGCGGGGAGGGAAACGACGCGCTGCACGCCCTTCACCGCGAGCGTCTTCGCGGCGTCGTACTTCGCGACCTTGCCTCCGACGACCGGAGGGCGCGCGATGACCGCCGTGAGCATGCCGGGGAGCTTCAGGTCGGCGCCGAACATGGCGCGGCCGGTCACGATGTCGGGCGCGTCGAGCAGCGGCAGGTCCTTGCCGATCGTCTTCAGCTCCGAGAGCGGGCGGAGGACGATCTCCTCCTTCTTCGGCACCGGGACCTTCGCGGCGTCGTCGGCGAGCTCGCCGAATCCGAGCGCGCGCTTGGTCGCCTCGTGGATCACAGTGTGGTCGCGCACGCGGAGCGACGAGGCCGGTACCTTCAAGCGCTTCGCGGCCGCCGTGACGAGCATCATCCGCGCAGCGGCGCCGGTGCGGCGGAGATCGGTGAACGCCTTGCGGACGCTGCTCGAGCCGTCCGTGTTCTGGTCGCCGTAAGCCTTGTCGCCGACGGCCTGCACGATCTTCACGCGCGCCATGTCGGCGCCGAGCTCGTCGGCGATGAGGGCGGGCAAGGTGCTGCGCACGCCTTGGCCCATCTCCGAGCGGGCACAGGCGATCGTGACGATGCCGTCGGGCGCTACGTGCACGAACACGTTGGGGCGGAGACCGGCGCCGGCGGTCGCGCCGGTCGCGTTTGTTCCGCCCGGCTTCGCGGGCGGTGGCTTCGGCGCCTCCGCATGGGCGAACGAGCCGAGGGCGAGGCCGCCGAGGGTGACACCGAGGCCGGCGAGGAACGAGCGCCGGACGACGCGGATCGATTCGCTCACGGCTCACCTGCAGCCTTCTTCACCGCTGCGCGGATCCGGAGGTACGTGCCGCATCGACACAGGTTGCCGGCGAGCGACTGATCGATCTCCGCGTCCGTCGGCTTCGGCTTCTTCGCGAGGAGCGCCGCCGCGCTCATGATCTGGCCCGCCTGGCAGAAGCCGCATTGGGGGACGCCGAGATCGACCCAGGCCTTCTGCAGCGGGTGGGAGCCGTCGGGCGAAAGTCCTTCGATCGTCGTGACGTTCTTGCCGGCTGCGCGGCGCACCGGCGTCACGCACGACCGCACCACCTCGCCATCGATGTGGATGGTGCATGCGCCGCACAGCGCCTCTCCGCAGCCGTACTTCGTCCCGGTGAGCCCGAGGACGTCGCGGAGCGCCCAGAGGAGCGGCATCTCCGGATCGACGTCGAGCTCGTGATCGGTGCCGTTGACGCGAAGTCGAATCGTCATCGCTTCACCTCGTCCTTCGGGCACGCGGCGCCCTCTTTGACCCACGCGGCCACGAGCGCCGTGAACTGCGCACGTGTCCCCGGGACCGGCTCGCGCCCATGTCCCGGCGCCCATCCCCATCCAACGAGAGCGTCGTGCGCGGTGTGCTCGACGACCTGATCGAGGCTTCGGTCGCCGTTGCGCTTCCGGTCCTTCAGCTGGTCGCAGAGCGTGGCGGGCGTCTTGTCGGCCCACGCCATCTCGATCGGCGCGAGATGCCAGCTCGGCGCACCCGGGACGCGGGCCAGCTCGACGTTCCTGTCCTGATGGCAGGAGGTGCATTCGAGCGCAGGCACGCCCCGGTCCTTCGGTCCCCGGGCGACGGGCGGATCGTGGAGGCGGCCGTCATTGCCCTGCGTCGGGCTGTCACCTGCTGGGTGACAGTTCGTGCATCGTGGATGGAGCATCACGCGGCTCGCTTCGACGAAGAGCGCCCGCGCGCGGTCGTCGCGATCCGGGATGCCGGCGAAGTCCTCGGGGGCGCGGAGCGCGTCCTTCGACGTCGGGGGGAGAGGAAGTGAGGCTGGCGCTGAGCTCCGTCCGCCGCATCCCGCAAACGCGATCAGAAGGACGAGGGCGCCGGCGCCGAGACCGGCACCCCTGCGCTTGGTGAGCATCCATTCTTGATAGACCGTTCCGGCGACTCGAACGACGCGGATCGTCACTGCTCACGTGATCCGTACAGCCGAGCTCGGCTTTTACCGGTTCCCGCCGCTCGAGCAGAGCTCGTCGGAAGCCCCGCCGTTTCTTGATTTGAGAAGGCAGGACGCGCACACTTCCAGCCTGGATGAGTGGGGTGCGCGCCGGCGACATCATCGCCGGGAAGTTCCAGATCGAGCGCGTCCTCGGCGAGGGCGGGATGGGTTACGTGGTAGCCGCGCGCCACCTCCAGCTCGGGCAGACTGTCGCCCTAAAGTTCATGCGCGACGAGGTCCTCAGTCGCGAGTACAAGAGCCGCTTCCTCCGCGAGGCACGGAACACCGTTCGCCTGAAGAGCAAGCACGTCTCGCGGGTCCTCGACGTGGGCGCGCTCGAGGGAGGCGCGCCTTACATGGTGATGGAGTACCTGGAGGGGCTCGACTTCGCCGAGCTGCTCCAGAAGCGCGGCCGGTTTCCCGTCGCCGAGGCGAGTGACTACATCATCCAGGCATGCGAGGCGATCGCGGAGGCTCACGGTCACGGGATCGTTCATCGGGACCTGAAGCTGGCGAACCTCTTTCTGACTCGTGGCTCCGGTGGTGAGCCGGTCGTGAAGGTGCTCGACTTCGGCGTGTCCAAGGTCGTCGATCTCGACGATGGCGACACCAGTCACGGTGGCCGGCGGAGTCATCACGACAGCGTCGTGACGAAGGCCACCGATCTCCTCGGCTCGCCGAGCTACATGGCGCCGGAGCAGGTCGTCTCCGCGCGCGACGCGGACGCGCGCAGTGACGTATGGTCGCTCAGCGTGATCCTGTTTCGACTGATCGCCGGCAGGGCGCCGTTCGTCGGCAACTCGCTCGGCGAGCTCATCCAGAACATCATCCATGGTCCGATCCCGAATCTCCGGGACCATCGGCCGGACATCCCGCAGGGACTGGAGCACGTCCTGTGGCGCTGCATGGAGCGCGATCGGGATCGCCGTCCCGACGTCGTCGAGCTCGCACGTCTCCTCGCGCCCTACGCCGGTGCGAACGCGGCGCCGTCCCTGGAGCGGATCGCGATCCTCGGTCCTGCGCTCGTCCAGGCCCCGCCCACTCGGCACCCGAGCGCGTCTTCGTTCGTGACCGGAGGCAAGTACAACTGGACCGCGCCGCCCGCCTCGTCGAACGTCGAGCAGAAGCCGAAGAAGGACATGTCGACGGCGAGCTTCGTCTTCTGGGCGATCCTCTTCGCCGCCGTCGTGGGGAGCCTCGCGGTCGTGGGCGCGAAGTTGATCCCGACCCGGCTGTCGTCAGCGGCGAGCCGTCAGGCTCCGCCCCCCGCAGTCACGCCGGTGCCTGCGCCGACGCCCATGCCGATGCCCGTGGAGCCGCTCCCTCCTTCGCTGCCCTTCACCACGGACGAAGAACCTACGCTGGTCGCGTCGGAGAAGCCGGCGGCGCAGCCCGGCACCCGGCCGGCGAACAACACCCACGCCAGGCCGCGCACGACCGCGCCCAGCCCGGCGGTCAAACCGACGGCTACGACGGATCCCACGTCGGAGATCCCGTCTTCTCGCGAGTGATACGTGGCAATCGAGATCGTTCGAACAATCGTAGAGGATGAGAAGTCGCTGCTGCTGCGCCGCGACGGTGCGAACCTTGAGCTCGTCCTTGGCAACGTCGTCCTCTTGTCGAGCGCAGCGCTCGAGACCGAGCTCGCCTTCGGTCGCCTCGCGAAGGAGGCGATCGAGCGAACGGGATCGGCACGGCCGCGTGTCGTCATCGGCGGCCTTGGTTTCGGCGCGACGCTGCGAGGGGTGCTCGAGGTCGCGTCGCCGGAGACGGAGGTCGTCGTCGTCGAGAAGCTCCGCACCGTCGCTGACGTCGCGCGCGTCGAGGCCGCCGATCTCGTCGGCGGTGCGCTCGACGATCCTCGGGTCGAGCTCTGCCTTGCCGACGTGGCCGACGTGATCGCTTCGGCGGAGCCGGGGTCGCTCTCCGCGATCCTGCTCGACGTCGACAACGGTCCCGAGTGGGCGAGCTTCCGATCGAACGCCCGCCTCTACGCCGAAGCGGCTCTCGTCCGCGCGCGGTCCGCGCTTGCTCCGGGCGGCGTGCTCGCCGTGTGGAGCGGATACCCGGCCGACGTGTTCGTTCGCACGCTCCGTAAGGCTGGGTTCGTTCCCCGCGTCGAGCCGCTCCACGAGCGCGGCGTCGTCCGTGCGCGTGCTTACATCGGCACCGCACGCTGATCGCACGCCCTCGGGCGAAGTTCCCGAGATCGCGGAAAAATCCGCGGGAGTTTGGCTCTCGGTGACGCGTCGCTCTGATTTCGTCACACGGTCGTCGCACAACAAAAACGGAAATGGCTAGATCCGGCCGGGAAAGATGGAGCAAAAGGAGACCCAGCTGCAGCTGCATCTCGATCGTTCCACTCACCCCCACCGAAGGTATGGCTGATGGGGATCCAGAACGTCATCCGCTGGTTCTTGCCGCGCGAAGATCACTTCTACGACTACCTCGAGCGTCAGGCGAAGGCCGCGCATGACGGCGCCAAGGCGCTCGCAAAGTTCTCCACCACCGGCACTTCGGCCGAGCAGGCTCGGGATCAAGTTCAGGCGATAGAGCACGAGGGCGATCGCATCGTTCACGAGATGGAGGAGGCGCTCGCGAAAACGTTCGTGACGCCCATCGATCGCGAGGACCTGCAGAAGCTCTCCTCCGAGCTCGACACCGTTCTCGACCTCACCAACGGCGCCATCCGCGCCTGCGTCATGCTCGGCGTCGAAAAGCCGACCGACGCGATGGGCAAGCTCATCGGGATCATCGTCCGTTGTACGGAGAAGATCGACGAGGCGATGCCGAAGCTCCGGAAGCACAAATACACGGAGATCGTGGCGGTCGCCCGCGAGCTCCGGAAGTTCGAGAAGGAGGCCGACGTCGTCTACCGCGAAGCGGTCTCCGAGTTGTTCCGGGCGGAAGGTACCGGCGGTCCCTTCCGCGAAGGCGCTGGCGACGCGCGTGTCCTCATTCGTGAGAAGACCGTGCTCGAGGATCTCGAGAACGCCATCGATCAGTGTGACGCGATCGCCGACACGCTGGCCAACCTCGCCGTGAAGCATGGTTAGCCTGCTCGTCTGCGTCATCGTCTTCGCCCTCATCTTCGACTACATCAACGGCTTTCACGACGCGGCCAACGCGATCGCCACAGTCGTCTCCACCGGCGTCCTGCCGATCCGCACCGCGGTCATCCTGGCCGGGATCCTCAACTTCTTCGGCGCGATCACGGGGACGGCCGTGGCGAAGACGATCGCGTCCGGCTTCGCCGACCCCGGGCTCGTCACGCAGACCGTCGTGCTCTCCGCGCTGGTCGGTGCGTGCGCCTGGAACCTGATCACTTGGTGGTACGGCATCCCGTCTAGCTCGTCGCACGCGCTCATCGGCGCGCTTGCCGGCGCCGTCGTCGCGAAGGGCGGTCTCGGCGCGTTCAAATGGGGCGCGCTCCAGAAGAAGGTGCTCGTCCCGCTCGTGGCCTCTCCGACGATCGGGTTCGTGTTTGCCTTCTTCCTCATGATCCTCCTCCTCTGGATCGTTCGGAGGATGCGTCCCGGGACGGTCCACCGCAGCGCGCGGCGGCTCCAGCTCCTCTCGGCGATGTCGATGGCGTTCGCGCACGGTTCGAACGACGCGCAGAAGTCGATGGGCATCATCACCCTCGCGCTCATCGCGTTCGTGACGGCCGGCCATCACGACGGGATGCCCGACTGGTTCTTGCCGAAGGGCGACGGCGTGCCGTCGTGGGTCATCATCTCGTGCGCTGCAGCGATCGCGCTCGGCACGATGGCCGGCGGCAAGCGGATCATCAAGACGATGGGGACGAAGATCATCCGCATCTCGCCGCTTCAGGGCTTCGTGGCGGAGACCGCGGGCGCACTCACCATCCTCGGAGCGAGCCACTTCGGCGTGCCCGTCTCCACCACCCACTGCATCAACGCCTGCATCATGGGCGTCGGCGCGAGCAAGCGGGTGAGCGCGGTACGTTGGGGGGTCGCCGGCAACATCCTCATGGCTTGGGTCCTCACGCTGCCGCTCAGTGGAGCGCTCTCGTGGGTCACGATGAAAGTCATCGGGCACGTCTTCGAGTGAAGGCCCGAAACGACGCGAGCTGACGCCAGCTGTTCGGCCAGCGTCAGCTCCTCCTCTACTGGTCTCGCTGCGAGCGGGGGCTCGGCCTTGGCGCTCGCAGCGGCGTGTGGCCTCTCGATCCGAGCCCGACGCGGCTCGGGCGATCATTCGGCGGGCGAAAAAAATCGCGAGTCGGCGCAACCGGCGGACGCCGTGGCCGACGGGGCTTTCGCACTGGAGAGCCCCACGTGATACCGCCCACGACGATCCTCGAAGCCCTGACCTCTCGCGACCTCCTCGGACTCCTCGACGCTGTTTGCCGCGCGCGCGGCGTCACGCGTGAAGAGCTCTGCGGCCGAGGGCGAACGAAGAATGTCGCGCTCGCGCGCCAGGAAGTCTGGTGGCACCTGCGCCGGCATCCGGGAATGAGCTACGACGAGATCGGACGGCTCTTCGATCGCAACCGCACGACCATCATGGGTGGCGTCCGTGCCTACCTCAGGGCGCGGACGGCCGCTTCGCCGGTGACCTAGCTCGAGCTACTTCTTCTTCGGTGCCGGCGCGGCCGGTGCGGGGGCTTCGGCGGGCGTCGACGGAGGGGCGCCGTCCTGAATGAGCTTGCCGGTGGTCGTGTCGAGGACACCGACGCGCCAGATCTCGTCCGCATCGCGGTGTGCGCGATCGCACGTCTCGCCCGTCCGCACGCCGTCGTACCAGACGTGGACGCAAGGGCCCGGGCCCTTCTCGAAACGCTCGTCGAGGAACTGAATCAACACCGGGAGGCGGCGATCGCCCTCCGGGATGCGCATGTACGTGTACGCGCCGCGCGTCTTGACGTCGCAGAGCCCCGGGATTGGGATCTCCGCCGAGCAGCGCTGGCCCTTCGGTCCTTCCTCCGCGACGCGGAGGTTCACGCGAGGAAACGTGTCGGCCATGTCGGCTCGATCGAAGCCGGCCCACACGAGCTGGACGAGGACGTCTTTCGTCTTCGGCGGCTTCACGTCGATCGTCGCCGCCGCCTTGCCTCGGCGGCCCGCTTCGTCCGCGGCCTCGGCGGTGATGGTGTACGTGCCGTAGACGTCGACCTCCATCTCCGCGCGCTCGGAGCTCTTCTTGAAGGCCAGCTTCGAGGTCGAACCCGGGGGAAGCTCTGCCATCGAGAGGAGCTTGTCGACGAGCTCGAACTTGCCGCGCGCCGTGGCCGTCAGCGCACACTCGACCGCGTCGCCAGGCTGCGCGGTGAGCTTGTTCGTCCACGCCTGCTGGTGGGTGAGCCGGCACTCGATCCCGGCGACCGGCGGCTCACCGCAGGACTCGCCGTGGTCCTCTTCCACGAAGACCTTCACCGGCTTGTCGGCGCGCGCGGCAACGACCGCGTCGAACGCCCGCTCCGGCGACTTGTTCGTACAGTACTCGCCGACCTTGGTCTCGCGGACCCAGGCATAGAGGAACGTCGCCGTCTCGAGCACGCGCTCGACCTTCACGTGCGTGATCGCCTGCGTCTCGGCGACGGCGAGGAAGACCATCTGCTTCGACGTGTCGAGCGTCGGCGGCATCGGCGGGGCGGTCCCCACCGGCCACGCGTGCTCCCAATCCTCGGTGCTGCGCACGGCGTAGAAGCCCGGGCGTGCACCCGCGAACGGCTCCTGCGCTCCGCGCTTCAGCTTGACGTGGTCGCCTTTGATCTCCTCGGGCTTGTCTCCGGGCGATGTCCGCACCACGGTGACGGCTGGAGTCGTCGTGCACGCTGCCAGGAGAACGAAGAGCGCCCCGCCGGCGAGCCGAGCCAGCCCGGTACCTTTGGCGAGAGAGGACGAGTCACGCATTATGAGCGCGATGATAGGTCAACCGGGCGATGTTTGGGGCACCATTAGGCCCCGCGTGGAGTAGCGTACCGCCGTGCTCACCGACCGATTCACCGCACAGGTCCTTGGAGCGATCGTCCTGGTCATGACGATCCTCATCGACGTCTCGTGCTTCATCTTCACCAAGCCGGAGATCAGCCATCGCCCGACGTTCCCGCTCGTCGTCCTGATCCCGTCGCTGCCGCTCTTCGCGGTCAGCTTCTGGCTCTTCCGCCGAGCGGCCCGGCTGAAGGTCGAGGAAGACTGACCGGGCCGAGGCTGACGCGGCGCCGGCGTTACTCGTGTGCGTCGCGGGCGCAGCGGAAGCCCGTGCTGATGTTGCCGATGTTGGCCTGAAACGGATAGCGGTAGGTCGTCTTCGCGCTCGTTGGAGCGTAGTCCCACGAGCCGCCGCGGAGCACGCCCTTGGCGTGCGGGGCCGAGAGCGCGGGCCGGGGATCGGTCACCTCTGCGGATCCGTTGGGATAGGGCACGTGCCCGTCGGCGACCCACTCCCAGACGTTGCCGGCCATGTCGAGCGCGCCGAACGCGCTCCTGCCGTCGATGGTGCTTCCGACCTCGGTCGTGCCCCTGCGGTCACGGCAGTCGCCGGCCAGGCCGGAGAGGCTCGCCATCGTGCACGTCGTGGGAGGCGCGTTTCCCCACGGGTACGCGCGCCCGTCGTCGCCGCGCGCCGCGTACTCCCACTCCGCTTCGGTCGGCAGCCGCTTGTGCGCGTATTCGCAGAAGCGCTCGGCCTGCCACCGATCGACGCAGTTGACCGGGTCGTGCGGCTGGTCCTTGCTCGTGTTGCAGCCCCAGGTCGTCTCGGGGATGTTGTCGCCATGGACGCGGTTCGGCGTGCACGAGCCGTCCTCCACGCATGCGCCGTACACCTCGGCGGTGACCTCCGTGCGGTCGATGTAGAAGGGCTTCGTGATCGTCACGCGATGGGCAGGGCCGTCGCCGCGGCCTTCCTTGTCGGTGCCCATCATGAACGACCCGGCGGGGACGCGGACCATGTCCGTGAGGAACGGCTGGAAGCGGACGGCCGGCTCGTCCGCGCTCCGCGCAGCCGGCGCGGCGGAGGCTCTCGATGACGGGGGAGGGGACGCCTTCGCCGCCGGGGCGCTGCTCGCGGCAGCTCGTGTCGTCGCGGGGGGAGAGGGAGGCGGACGAGAGCGTGCGAGCTTCGTGGCGACGACGCCGACCGCGGCCGCCGCGAGCAGGCCGACGACGAGCCATGCGCCGAGCCCCGTGCGATCTCGGCGCGGAGTCGGAGCTTCGCGGGGCGCGAACGCAGCGAGCTTGGCCGAGTCCCCGAGCCGGGCGTCGTCGGCGGGGGCGACGACGGCGCTCGCGTGATCCCGCGCCGCCCAGATCGAGGGCACGTTCGACTGAGCGCTCGCCGGCGCCTCGTCCACCTCGTTGCCGGCGAGCTCCGGCCGCGGGCGAACGCTCGGCATCGCGGGCGTGAGCTCGGGTACTGCCGCGACGAGCGCGTCCCAGAGCTCGCGCGCGCTCTGCCAGCGACGTCTGGGATCGACCGCGAGCGCACGGGCGAGGACGGCCTCGACGGCCTCGGATGCCTGTACGCCTCGGGCTCGCAGCGTCGGACGGCGCCCGAGATCGCTCGCCGCGAGGTAGAGCTCGGGCGGATCGACCCCTTCGAGGGCGCGCCTTCCGGAGATGAGCTCCACGAGGCAGAGTGCGAGACCGTAGACGTCGGTCGCCGGCCCGATGGCTCCGTACGAGCGCTTGAAGTGCTCCGGCGCGCCATACTCGGGAGCGAAGGCGTCGTCCGACGGGCCGATGCGCGACGCGAGGACGAACTGTGTCAGCTTCATGCGCGTCCGGCCGCCGACCTGCGCGAGCCAGAGGTTCCTCGGGCGGACGTCGCGGTGCGCGATGCCGAGCGCGTGAGCGGCGGCGAGCCCACGCGCGGCGGGCTCGAGGATCGCGAGCGCCTCGCTGACGGAGAGGACCGCGCCGGCGCGCTCGACGATGTGCTGCTCGAGCGACTTGCCCTCGAGCCACTCGAAGACGGAATACGGTACGCGCGCCAGCCCCGCAGGCTCGGCGATGCCGTAGGCGAGCACCTGCTCGACATCGCCGCCTTCTCCGCAGGCGCGCGCGAGCAGCTGCGCCTCGGCGAGGAACTCGTCGAGCGCTCGCTCGTAGGCGTGCCCGAGCCCGGTGAGGTGCTCGGGCACGCCGGGGCAGCGCACGGCTACCGGCGTCCCGCTGACGATCTCGTGAGCGCGGAAGACCCAGGCGCCCTTCTCACCCGGGCCAATGACCGAGTCGATCCGATAGCGTCGATCGAGGATTGTCCCGACGAGCGCCGCGGCTCGTCCCGCTTCCGTCACGAAGGACCTCCGGCCGAGCCGATCACTTGAATGCTGGGGGACGACGGCGAGGCGCTCGACGGGACGCCCGGAGCGATGAGTTGCATCACCGGAACCGCGAGCTTCGCGCCGGCTCGCTCGACGATCTCGACGCTCGCCATGAGCATCTCCTCTCGGACGCGGGCGAACTCGCCGTGGTCGAGCGTCTCGAGCGGCGCGGACACCTCGACGTCGTACGACGACTCTCCGATCCCCGAGAGCCGGACGAAGACGTCGTCCTTCTTCACGAGCGGCTGAGCGGCGAGCCTGCTCTGGAGCTCGAGGACGATGCCGCGTATCTGAGCCATCGTGGCGCTCTTCGCGATCTGGAGCTTCATCGCGAAGCGCAGCCGGTCGCGAGGCCCGAGCGATTCGATTCGCATGTCGGCGAGCTTGCCGTTGGGGAGGATGACGAGCGTGCGGTCGACCGTGCGGATGCGCGTCGAGCGGAGCCCGATGCTCTCGACCGTGCCCTCGATGGAGTCGACGCGGATCGTGTCGCCGACGCGGAACGGCTGGTCACCGAGGATGGAGATCGATCCGAACAGGTTCTCGACGGTCTTCTGCGCGGCGAGCGCGATCGCGACGCCGCCGATTCCGAGACCGGCGATCACGCTCGTGACGGGGTAGCCGAGCTCCGTGAGCGCGACCATCAACGCGAGCGCGGCGACGATCACCTTGCCGAGCCTCACGCCGACCGACGAGAGCGAACGCGCGCTCGGCCGTGAGCGCGCCCAGTCGGCGTGGGCCACCTCGTCGCCGACGACCGTGACGACGCGCAGGAGAGCCCAGAAGAACGTGAGGTAGGCGACCGCGTGAAGCCCGCGATCGAGGAGCTCCTCGGCGCGCAACGTGAGCGCGAGGTACGGCGTCAGGATCGCGAACAGGGCGACCGCCCAGCCAAGGGTGGTCGGGGCCTTCAGGCCCGTGAGCAAGCGCGGGCTCCACGAGTGCTTCGCGAGGGCGCGCTTCGCGATGATGCCGCTCGCGAAGGTGAGGAGGCGTCCGGTGCCGAAGCAGAGCGCGGCGAGGACCGGCAGGGCCAGCCATTGCCAGAGATACAGCGCCATCGGGCCTTGGTTGAGGAGCGACGGCGGGAGGCTCTCGCGGATCCAGCGATCGCGGAGGGAGCCGTAGAGCGCCGGCACGGCGGCGACGGTCGTCTGCGAGAAGACCCAACGCGGCTCGTCGTCGATCGACCTCGACTCGTGCCGGACGAGCCGGACCGCGATCGGTCGACCCTTGGCGTCGGCGATCTTGCCGAGCTCCTCGATCCCGGTCGGCAGCCCGTCGCCCGCGCGGCCCTGCGCGAGCGGTGAGAGCGCCTCCGGGTCGACGAGGAGGCGCTGCGAGAGGACGGCGTGAAGCTTCGACGCCAGTTCTTCCGCCCGCTTCTCGCTCCCGCGTGGGAGGTCGAGGTAGAGCGACGCCTCCTGATAGCGGCCGCGCTCGGCGAGGTCGAAGAAGCTCCGCATGCTCGCGCGCGGCGAGTCAGCGGCCTCTTCGTCGGACTTGTCGCCGATGGCGGCCGGAGGCGCCGGCGCCTTCGTCTGGGCCTGTGCAGGGCCGGTCCCGGCCACGAGCAGGACGATCAGGCTCGCGAGTGCGACCAGGGCGCGGACTATCGGAGGCCGGATCACCGCCCCTGCTTAACATCGACGCCAAAGCAGTGCACGTTCACCGCGAGGCGTGAGCCCGTGCGCTCCCACCCCCCGGGGCCGGACCCGGGCGGCCCGGGGGCGTCCCTCACTGAAATCGCGATGTTGCGTGTGGCGATCGGGAAAGCTCGTGACCCGCCGAGCGCCGGGGCATCGGCTCGTCACCCTCTCGTCACGCTCTCGTCACCCTACTGAGGTCGATGATCTCGATCCGCGGACGCGGCACCGGCTTGCCCTGGCCGGCGGCGCCCCGGGAAACAATCCCCCTTCCCCTGCGGGGCGGCATCCTGAACACTCCATCCAGTGCCTCACGAGGAAGACGTCTCTCATCTGCTGACGCTCTCCGAGGACGAGCTGGCGCACACGCTGGAGATGACGCCGGTGCACTTCGCGGAGATCGCGCGGACGGTCGCCCGCAATCCGGGGTCGACGATCGAGCCCGAGCGCCTCCGCTCGAGCGCCGCCGGCAAGCGCGCGCTCGAAGGGCTGGGCGGAGAGCGCTCCGCGCCGGGGATCGCGGGCGGCCTCGACATGGGCCTCACCATCGGCGAAGGCGGGATGGGGATCGTGCGCATCGCGATGCAGCGCTCGCTGGGACGCAAGGTCGCCGTCAAGACGCTCCGTTCGAAGATGAAGAACGAGCAAGCGACGCTCCGGCTACTCCGCGAGGCGTGGGTCACCGGAGCGCTCGAGCACCCGAACATCGTCCCCGTCTACGACCTGGGGCTCGACGAGGACGGCTCACCCATCATCGTGCTCAAGCACATCGAGGGGCTCGCATGGTCGGAGCTCATCGGCGACGCCGCGGCGGTGAAGGAGCGGTTCGGCGCGGTCGATCTGCTCGAGCACAACCTCCGGATCCTCGTACAGCTCTGCAACGCAGTGAGCCTGGCGCATTCGCGAGGCGTCCTCCACCGAGATCTGAAGCCCGACAACGTCATGATCGGACGCTTCGGCGAGGTCTATCTCGTCGACTGGGGGATCGCCGTCAGCATGAACCCCGACCCAACGGGGAGGCTGCCGCTGGCGGCGGAGGCGACCGAGATGGCCGGCACGCCGTCGTACATGGCGCCCGAGATGCTCGGCACGAGCGGCAAGCTGGACGAGCGGACGGACGTGTACCTCCTCGGCGCGATCCTCCACGAGATCCTCGTCGGTCGTCCGCCGCACCTCGGCGAGTCCTTCCCCCAGATCGTCACGTCGATCCTCCGTTCGAGCTTCGCGTTTCCGGACGGCGTACCGTCCCAGCTCGCCGAGCTCGCGAGCCGTGCGATGAGCCGTTCGGCAACGGATCGCTTCGCATCGGCCGACGAGCTCCGGAAGCAGCTCGAATGGTACCTGCGCCATCGAGGATCGCTCGCGCTCTCCGCCGAGGCGCTATTGCGAGTCGAAGAGATGCGCCGCGAGCTCGGGACCGGCGGTGCGCCCGACGTCGTCCGCGATCGCGTTCATCACCTCTTCGCCGAGGCGCGCTTCGGCTTCCGTCAGGCGATCCGCGCGTGCGACGACAACGAGGCTGCACGGACCGGTCTCCGAGAAGCCACGGAGATGGTCGTCGTCTTCGAGCTCGAACGAGGTACGCCCGAAGCCGCGGCGGCGGCGCTCGCCGAGCTCGAGACGCCGCCCCCGGAGCTCGCGAAGCGGGTCTCCGACGCGATGCGATTGCGAGAGGCCGATCGCCAACGGGTCGCGACGCTGGAGAGGCTGAGCGCGCAGCTCGATCCCACCACCGGTCAGCGCACGCGTCTGGTCGCGGGCGGCATGGTCGGCGTGTTCTGGACGATCGTGCCCGAGGTTTGCGGGTGGGCGTACCGCACGTACCAGCCGACGCCGCGCTGGATGCCATACGTGCTCACGTGCGTCTTCCTCGGGGTCGCGGTCCTCGTCGGGCTGTGGGGGCGTGAGTCGCTCTCGAAGACCGCCGTGAACCGCCGCACGCAGGCCGTGGGGCTCGCGATGTTCGCCGCGCAGCTCGCGCTCCAGGTCGGCGGCAACCTGCTCGAGATGAAGCTGCTCCACGTCTTCATCCTGTACCTCCACACCTGGTTCTTCTCGACGGTCGTGTTCGCCCTCTTCGTCGACCGTCGCTTCGGTCCGTCGGTCGCGGCCTACTTCACGGCGTTCGTCGGCGCGTGCATCGCGCCGGAGCACGTATGGCATCTGATGTCGGCGGCGAACTTCGTCCTCACCGCGAATCTCCTCGTCGCCTGGAGCCGCCCCGCCGAGGACGGTGCGTTCCTCATGGGTCGGATGCGCGAGCGCAGGGAGCGACGCGAGCTCGCCAGGAAGCGCTCGCGAGGGGCGCGCTAGCTCTTCGAGTTGCGAGCCGTTCCCGAGCGCCGGGCGATGCTCGACGAGACTCAGCGGAGCTTGCAGTCGACCTTGGCGACGAACGACGAAGAGGGGGACGCCATGAACGTCAACACCTCGACCGCCTGACCGGCAGGCACGTCGACCGAGCGCCGGTCGGGGTTCACGTCCGTCGAGACGTCGCACCGCGCGCCGCTAGCGCATCCGTTCGTGAGGACGACGACGTGGTTGTACCCGTACGGCACCCAGCGCGAGCTGGTCGCGACGGAAACGCACGCAGGGATCGGCGGCGGAGCTCCGGCGTCGGCGGCTTCACCGCGGGGAGCGCCCGCGGCGAGGGCGGCTGATGCGAGCACGCAGGGAGCGAGGATGCGGCGCAGGCGGACCATCGGGAACGTAGACCTCGTGCTCAAGATTGGCTTCCGATTCGCGCGATGCAAGCGTCGAAGGTGGACCACGGCACCGCGCTTCGCACGGCGGAGGCGCACTTGTCGTGGGCCCACCGCATCGCGAGCTCGAGCCCGCAGTCGATCGAGGCGACCATCACCGACTCGGCCGCGGCGGCGGGCGCGCTCGGCAGCACTCCACGGTCGTCGATGCCGAGGCCGACGGCGAGCGCGGCGCGGCCGGCCGCTTCGCTCGCCGGATCGACGGCGCGGCTCGCGGCTGCTTCGAGCGCGCGAGTCGCCTCGGCGACCTCGGAAGCCTCGCCGCGGTCCTCGGTCCAGCGCGCGGCCGCGTCGAGGACCGCCGTGGCCTCTTCGTCGCCGTCGGCGATCCGCGCGCACGCGATGGCCGCGCGAACGAGCGCGACGTGATCCACGCCGAGACGCTCCGCGATCGCGAGCAGCCAGTCGCCTCGTGGGCACTCGCGATAGAGCGTGGCCCAGTCACCGAAGCGAGCGAGTCCGTCGATCACGTCTCCTTGCGCGCCAGCGCTCCGCAGCCATTCTTGTGGTGTCGTGTTCGTCGTGTTCGTCGTGTTCGCTTTCATCTCTTCGTCGGTCGCTCGAGGTCGAAGCGTTCACGGCAATCCTACACCCGCTCACCCAACTCAGCCTTGAGACGCTGCAGGGACGCCCATGAGAACAGCGATGTACCAGAACCTCTTGGCTGCGTAGGACGCGACCTCAGGCAAGTTCGCGGGGGCTCGGGAGGAGGCGGAGGATGCGGGTTCACGTTCTCGGATGGCTCGGCGTGCTCGCGCTCGCGGCGTGCGGGAGCGAAGGCGGCGTTCCCGCCCCGGCTCCTCCGGCGAGCGGCGACGACGTCGCCTCGTCCGCCCCCTCGACTCCGAGCGATCCGTCGCCGGCAAGCGGCGCCGCCGGCTCCGACCCTGAGGGCTCCGCGCCTGCGCCCGCGCCCAAGCTCGGAGCGCCGTACCCAATCGTGCTGCTGCACGGCATGGCCGGGTTCGGCACGCTGGAGGTCGGGCCCGTCGAGGTCACGTACTTCAAGGGCATCGTCGAGGAGCTCACGAAGAACGGCGAGGCGGTCTACGTGACGCTCGCACCGCCGTACGACACGAGCGAGGTCCGCGCCGCGGCGATCGCGAAGCAGATCGACGACATCCTCGCGCGTACGGGGAAGGCGAAGGTCAACGTCGTCGGACACTCGCAAGGCGGCCTCGACGCGCGCGTCCTCGCGAGCCCGAACGGCCTCGGCTACGGCGACCGCATCGCGTCGGTCACGACGATCGCCACACCGCATCGCGGGACCAAGATCGCGGACGCGGTGCTCGGCATGCTGAAGTACCTCCCGGCGAGGCAGGTCGACGAGCTCACCGACGCCGTCCTCTCGCTCGTGCAGAAGACCGCCTATGAGCTGAAGACCGATCCGGCGTTCCGCCAGCAGCTGTTGCTCCTCAGCGAGAAGCACATGAAGGAGGTCTTCAACCCGAAGTACGTCGACGCTCCGGGCGTCGTCTACAAGAGCTACGCGGGGCGAACGAATCTGCGGAGCGGCGTCTTTGCGTGTGACGGGAGCACGTATCCGAACGAGCCGCTGAAGCTCGACGCCGCTCAGGTGGCGCTCCTTCCGACCGCGATCTTCCTCGAAGAGGGGATGCTGAAGGTCAACGACGGCCTCGTCACCGTCGAGAACGCGAAGTGGGGGACGTTCGAGCAGTGTGTCCCCGCCGATCACCTCAAGGAGGTCGGCCTGCTCGGACCGGCCGCGGCGTCGTTCGACCACGTCGCGCTGTTCCGTGACGTCGTCGCGCGCATCCGCAAGGCAGGGCTCTGATCGTCAGCGGCCGATGCGCCGCGACAGCCAGAGGAAGCACGCGACGCCGGCGACGTCGGCAGCAAAGTCGCCGAGGCTCGACGTGCGGTGGATCGAGTAGCGCTGGAGGAACTCCTCGATCGCGGTGGGGACGAGGAAGAGCACTGCGGCCAGTGGGACCGCGATCCCGGCGACACGGACCATCCGTCGCCGGAGGACGCCGTCGAGGAAGAAGCTGAGCATTCCGGAGATGCCGAAATGCAGCGCCTTGTCGAAGTGAGGCACGGCGGTGAACGGCGCCGGCAGTCCTTCGCTGTAGACGATCAGCGTCATGACGGCAGCGAAGAGGGAGGTCGCTCCTAGGCCGAGCCACCATGGCCCTGCGCCGATGCGCGGTTCTGTGACATCGCTCGGCGCGTCTTCGGAGCAAGGAGCGTCCGGCATGGAGGCTCGACTATAGTCAGACGCGATGCGCACGGACATCGTGGCGGCGGGTATCGTCGTCGAGCGAGGCAACATCCTTCTCTCACGTCGCAAGAAGGGGACCCATCTTGCGGGGCGCTGGGAGTTCCCCGGTGGCAAGGTCGAGCCCGGTGAGGATCCTCGTGCGGCGCTACGGCGCGAGCTCGAGGAAGAGCTCGGCATCCTCGTCGAGGTCGGCGAGATCGCCGACGTGACGTTTCATCGCTACGACGACGCCGACAAGGCGGTGCTGCTCCTCTTCTTCCACGCCGTGCGCGAGCCGGGGTCGCTCGAGCCGCAGGCGATCGACGTCGCCGAGGTGAAGTGGGCCGGTGTCGAGGCGCTCGATCCGGCCGAGTTCCCGCCGGCGGACGTCGCCGTCCTCACGAAGGTGCGCGCACTTCTCGGTTGATCCACACGTCACGCGCCGGAGCACGCATCGTCTGAACGAGTGCTCGTGGTGGGGCCGTCAGGCCTTCACCTTGCGGAGAAGCTTCGCGGTTGCGAAGGCATTCCACACGGCGAAGCCCGCGAAGAGGCCGACCAGGACCACGGCCCATCGCGCGTCCGATGGCGCGGCGCCGTCGACGAGGAGCCACGAGCCCGTCGGCACCTCTTTGCCGGTCGTGTCGCGGATGGCGCTGGCGAGCCCGCGATGACGTGGCCCTGCGGTGTCGAACCGGACGAGCCGCCCCGAGACCTCGGACGGAGGCACCCAGCGGATGTTCTCGCCACGCGGCGGGACGCGGACCTCGACCCAGACGTCCTCCGCGGGACCGCCATCCGTCGCCGCGCGGGTGACCGGCATGAGCCGGAACGAGCCCTCCACGAGGGGGCGCTCGTACCGGATTGCTCCTGCAGCGCCGAGCATCGCCCGGCCGCGGACGTACTCGTTCTCGACGAACGTGTCGGTGCTCGCCGCGTTGAGGTCACCGAGGTCGCGGGTGTGCGGGGCCGCGAACGCGTAGGCTGCGTCGCGCCGGAGCGCGAGCACCATCGCGAGCGAGGCGAGCGCGGTGAAGACGAGCAGGCCGACCGTCAGCGTCCGCTCGCGCTTCGGCGGGTCGGGCAGGTCGAGGAGCTCCGGATCGAGCTCGTCCTTGCTCCCAATCGTTCCTGTCAGCTCGGTTGTGGGCGCTTCGATCATCTCGGGGAAGTCGCGGCGAACGAACGCAAACTACGGAAACTACGGTCACTCTACGGTTCGACGCCGGTCTCTGCCAACTCAAGACAGCGTCCGGGTTTCAGAGTTCCGAGATTTTTAGGGCTGCACCCCAACCACCCGCGGCGGAAACCCCAACCACCCGCAGCCGAGCCCACCGGCAGTGGTCCACCAGTCCAGCCCCGACCTCCCGCAGAGGTGGCTGGCACGGCGTCTTGCCAGGGGGCGAGGCCAAAGCTCCACCCTCCTGCCGGCGCCGCCAAGGGCTCGACGAGCCGCGGCAAAGTCGTGATACCCTCGCCGTCGATGGCTGCTGGAAAGCTGGTCACCTGCCCGTCGTGCGGCTTTGCGAAGAACCCTCCGGCGTCGCTCCGCTGTGGGTCCTGCGGGGCCAAGATCGAGGCCCTCGCCAAGACGCGGAGCCGCGAGGACGAGCTCGAGCGCCGCTACCAGCAGGAGGGCGTCAGCGTTCAGTGGCTCTTCATCGCGATCGCGGTGCAGGGCGTGCTCACTGCGGCGCTGGTCTTCGGCCTACCGCGCATCGTCACGCTCCTCGACTTCGAAGGTGGCAACGGGATGATCATGTGCATCCCCGTGTGGTTTCTCGGCGGCCTCCTCGTCGGGATGATCTCGCCGGGCCGCACCTTCATCGAACCGATGGTCGCGAGCTTCGTCATCGCGATTCCCACGACGTTCCTGCTCGTCCAGAGCCAGACCGTCCGCATGATGCCGACGTTCCTCTACGTCGTGATGAGCGCGATCGGGATCATGTTCACGTTGATCGGCGCCTACATCGGGGAGCGGATCCAGCTCGGCCCGCCGCCGAAGACGGCCGACTGACCTCGTTCCCATCTCGAAGACGACAACCAGGAAGGGGAGGCGCACGTGAGCGCGACCGACGTCGTCGTGATCGGTGGAGGCCCGGCCGGCTCGGTGTGCGCGTCTCGGCTGGCGCGTCGCGGCTGCTCGGTCGTCGTGCTCGAGAAGGAGACGTTCCCGCGCTTCCACCTCGGTGAGTCGCTCCTCCCACGGTCTCTCCCGGTGCTCGAGGAGATCGGCGTGCTCGAAGCGGTGAAGGCGCGCTTCATCCCGAAGTATGGGGCGCGCTTCCACGACGACATCCGAAAGAAGAAGGATCGGTTCTCGTTCGACGGAGCATGGAAGAACGACATCGTTCACGCCTTCGAGGTGCCGCGCGACGCGTTCGACGAGCTCTTGCTCGATCACGCACGCGCGTCCGGCGCGGACGTGCGCCAGCGCTGGACCGCGGAGCGTGTGGTCACGAACGAGCGTGGTCGCGCCGCCGGCGTCGATGCGACCGCGCCCGACGGGACCACGGAACGGATCGACGCGCGGTTCGTCGTGGATGCATCCGGTCGCGACGTGTTGACCGCCCGCGCCTCGGGAGGCACGTCGAAGATCGAGGGCCTCGATCAGACCGCGCTCTACGCGCATTTCGAGGGCGTTCCTCGCCAGGGCGGGAAGCTCGAAGGCGACATCGACATCATCCTCTTCCCGTCCGGGCTCGCGCCTCGCGTTGCGGACGGGGAAGGCGGTGTGGCGCGGCCGAACTGGTTCTGGGTCATTCCGTTCAAGGACGGCCGCACCAGTGTCGGCGCGGTGGTCTCGCGCGCGTGGATGCGCGATCGTCGGGCTCGCCTCTCCGCCGGCGAGAGCGCGATCGCGACGTCGCTCTTCGAGATCGCCGTCTCGGAGTCGGCCACCGCCACTGAGCTCCTCGCGAAGGCGACCCGCCTCTGGCCCCATGCCGAGGCGACGGCGGACTTCAGCTATCGCGTGGGTGCGACGAGCGGCGACGGCTGGCTCGCGATCGGCGACGCGGGCGGCTTCATCGATCCGCTCTTCTCGACTGGAGCGCACATCGCGATGACAGGAGGGCTGCTCGCCGCGGACGTGATCGCGCAGGCGCTCGAGTCATCCGACGAAGAGCGACGCCTCGTCGGCGAGTGGGAGCGGTACGTCCGCGCCGGGGCCGAGACGTTCATCCTCGCCGTCCAGGCGTTCTACGCCGGTCCGCTCGTCGGCGTTCTCTTCGCAGAGGACAAACACGCTGCGCTCCGTCGTTCGATCACGTCGCTCCTGGCGGGCGACGTCTTCAACGACGCGATCTGGCTGCGTGACGTCCGGCTCCGCCTGAAAGAGATGCTGGCCTCGGCGGGCACCGACGGCTGAGCTCGTCGCGCGATGCGCATTCGAGCCCGGCTTGGCGGACAAAAAGCCGAAACGCCCGAGACGGATCTCGGGCGTCGAAGCGTATCTTCACGATGAAAGGACGAGCGCGCCGCTTCTCGCGGCGTTGGCTCAGGTGTCCTTCTGGTCGCGAACGCGGGCGGCCTTGCCCTGGAGGTTGCGGAGGTAGAAGAGGCGCGCGCGGCGGACGACACCACGCGAGACGATCTCCACCTTGTCGATGCGCGGCGAGTGCGTCAGGAACTGACGCTCGACGCCGACGCTGAAGCTCACCTTGCGCACGGTGAACGTGCTGCGCGCGCCCGCGCGGTGACGCTTGAGGACGACGCCCTGGAAGACCTGGATGCGGTCCTTGTCGCCTTCGACAATCTTGTAGTGGACACGGACGGTGTCACCGACGCGGAAGTCGGGGACGACTCCCGTCCGGAGCTGCTCGTTCTCGATCTCGGCGATCTTCGCGTTCTGCATGACCGTGTCTTTCTTCTTTCGAAACCACCGGTAGCCGCACGGAAAAGCTGGGGAAAACCACGCTTCCAGGGCTGCTCGGGGTCGCGCTTTAAAGCATGTGATCTGGGACGTGTCAACGAGCCTCATGCAAAGACGAGACGCTCGTCGACTGCGGGCCGATGGCCCACCGTTGCGGGTGGTTGAGGCGCAGCCCCAACTCTCGGCCCTGTGCTACCACAATGCCGAAAAATGGCTCTACGCGTCGGACAAAAAGCGCCCGATTTCGACGTCACCTCGAGCTCGGGGGCGAAGCTCAAGCTCAGCGACTTCGCGGGCAAGAAGAACGTCGTCCTCTACTTCTACCCTGGTGACTTCACGCCGGTCTGCACGCGCGAGACGTGTGGGTTCCGCGACAGCTACGCCGAGCTCGCGAACAAGGACACCGAGGTCATCGGCATCTCCGTCGACTCCGACGAGAGTCACCGCCGCTTCGCAAAGGAACATGGCGTCCCGTTCGAGCTCGTCTCGGACGCGAACCGCCGCCTCTCGCAGAGCTACGAGGCGACAGGGCTCCTCACGCGCCTCATGGGTAAGAGCTCCCGGGTCACGTACGTCATCGACAAGAAGGGGTACATCGCCGGCGTCTTCGCGTCGGGGCTCCGGGCGAGCGTGCACGTGGAGGGCGTCCGGAACCTCGTCGCCAAGCTCGGCTGAATGGCTCAACGCTTCGCTTGACGAAGCGGGCCCGCCCGACCATGCTGCGCGCCCCTCATCGCCCGACCCGCGCCACAAGGGTGCGTGCGTGCGTGCGGGGAAAGACTGACGGTGTCGGAGCCTCGCGCTCCCGGGTCCAGCGCTCGGACCCGTCTCCTCGAGAACACCACCCGGTCTTTTGGACCCAGACAGTGCCCTGGCCGAAAGGACGGCTCGGCACCGGCGAGCGCGAGAGGAAGAGATCATCATGAACACGAAGCCCGGCATCATCGGCAAGAAGCTCGGAATGACCCAGCTCTACAAGGAGGACGGCACCGTTCAGCGCGTGACCGTCGTCGACGTGAGCTCGCTCCAGGTCATCGGCAAGCGTACGAAGGAGAAGGACGGCTACACCGCGGTCGTGTTCGGCATCACCGACGCGAAGGAGAAGCACCTCTCCAAGGCGCAGCAGGGCTCGTTCAAGAAGGCGAACGTCCCGGCGAAGCGCACCGTGCGTGAGCTCCGCTGCGAGGAAGACTTCGCCGCCAAGTTCGAGATCGGCGCTGCCGTGAACCTCGCCGACCTCTTCCAGGCCGGCCAGATCGTCGACACCCAGGGCATCAGCCGCGGTCGCGGCTTCACCGGCGTCGTTCGCCGCTGGGGCTTCGCGGGCTTCGTCCAGACGCACGGTACCCACGAGTACCGCCGTCACGGTGGCTCGATCGGTACGAACATGACGCCGGGTCGTACGCTCCCGAACCTCAAGATGCCCGGCCAGTACGGCAACGAGGTCGTCAGCATCCTGAACCTCAAGATCGCGCGCGTCGATGCGGAGAAGAACCTCCTCATGGTCGAGGGTGGCATCCCCGGACCGCGCAACGGCCTCGTCCTCGTTCGCCACGGCGTGAAGGGCCGCGAGCGCAAGAAGCGCTGAGCTCGGCACGTCCGCGAGCTTTCGAGCTCACGACGCAAGAAAGGCGCAGCGACCCTGAAGGTGGCTGCGCCTTTTCTCGTCTCTGCGCGCTGGGAGCAGGTGGTTGCTCCGGTTGTGTCGCGTCCCTCGCGATGTGGAGAGCTGATCAGTCCTCGCTCGACCAGCCGCGTGCACGGGTCCAGGTCTCGAAGGAGCGTCCGCGCGGCTGCGGCTCATCGACGAAATCGACGTCGATGTCGAGGAGGCTCGGCATCCGGGGTCGCGCCGGCTTCGCCTGGACGGTCGTGACGGTGGGGCTCACGTGGAAAACGCAGCGAAGGTTCATGATGGGCTCCTCGAAGCGAAAGCGCTGAGGTGCAACGCGTGGTCCATTCCTCGAAGGACCGGGAAAATCGACCGATCGCCCGCGGTCTCCGCGAGGTCTCGCGTTGGACCTGAGACTTCGAGGCTTCGATTGGATCCGGGCCGATCCAGCGCATTGGTCATGCGCGACTCCATCCCGTTGTATGTGTGCGGTATCCACGTGGACGTGGGCGAGACACGCCGGCTCTCCTCTCGGAGGAGCTCCGGCCATCGATTAAGGAAGAAGCAGGCGGATGGCGAGAGCGCGGAGCGGACGGAGCGGAAAGAACCCCTACAAGGGAGGGGACTCCTTCACGCGCGATGCGCGGCTCGCGGGGTATCCCGCGCGCAGCGTCTTCAAGCTCGACGAGATCGACCGGCGCGTCCGGCTCCTCAAGCCTGGGATGCACGTGCTCGATCTCGGTGCAGCGCCCGGGAGCTGGTCGCTCTACGTGACCCAGAAGGTGGGCCCGTCGGGGCGGCTCTTCGCGATCGACCTCGATCCCTTGAACATCCCGCTCCCCCCGAACGCGACCGCGATCGTCGGTGATGCGCTCTCCCTCGACAACGAGGTGCTGGCCGAACACGCGCCGTACGACGTCGTCCTGAGCGACATGGCCCCGCGCACGACCGGCAACCGGCTCGGCGATCAGACGCGCAGCTTCGAGCTCTTCATGCGAGCGCTTGCGGTCGCCGAGAAGCTGCTCAAGCCGGGCGGCGCCTTCGTCGGCAAGATCTTCATGGGCGAGGACCTCCCGAAGGCAAAGGCCGAGGTGAAGCGCCTCTTCACCGAGGAGCGTGGCATCCGTCCCGAGGGCACGCGCGCGACGAGCTACGAGATGTTCATCATCGGCCTCGGCAAGAAGGTCGTCGCGAGCTCGACGCCCGGGACCTGACGCGCGACCTCCGAGCTCGACGCGGGGGAGGGAGGCCCAGCCCTGGGGAGGGCCTCGGGCCCACCTCTGCGGGAGGTCAGGACGCAAGCCCCACCTCTCCTTGGACGATCCCTGACCGTACGTGCGGTCGAGGGTGCGTGAAGGGCGTCCTTTCGGTAGTCTCGGAATCGCGACGGCGGCGGCCTTCCAGGGGCTCCTCGCGGGACGCTTCGTGATCGAACGCGAGGTGGGACGCGGCGGTGTAGGCATCGTGTACCGTGCGCGGGACGAGGTGTCGGGGGTGCCCGTTGCCTTGAAGGTGATCGCCATCCCCGGCGTCGACGCTGGGGAGGAGGCCCGCTTCGGTCGTGAAGGGCGCGTCCTCGCCGGTCTCAGCCACGCCGGGATCGTGCGCGTCGTCGCGTTCGGTCAGCTCGACGAAGGCCATCCTTACGTCGCGATGGAGTGGCTCGAGGGCGAGGACATCGCGCAGCGCCAGAAGCGCGCCCCGCTCACACTCGGACGCGCGGTCGAGGTCGCTGCCCAGGTCGCCGATGCGCTCGCGTACGCGCATGGCGTCGGGATCATCCATCGCGACATCAAGCCGTCGAACGTCATCCTCGTGGGGAGCGGAGTGCTGCACGACTGGCCGCTCGAGGCGAAGCTCGTCGACTTCGGCGTCGCCTCCGCCGAGGACGCGCGGCTGACGCGCACCGGCGCGATCATCGGTACGCCGGCGTACATGGCGCCGGAGCAGGCGCGCGGCGATGCGGAGGTCGACGCGCGGGCGGACATCTACGGTCTCGGCGCGACGCTCTTCGAGATGATCGCCGGGCGGCCGCCGCACATGGGCCCGACGCCGATCGCGATCCTCGCGCGCCTCGTGACCACGCCGGCGCCGCGACTCGGGGAGGTGTTCCCCGACGCTCCCGTCACGCTCGACGACCTCCTCTGCGAGATGCTCGCGACACATCCGGAGGAGCGTCCGAGCCGCGCATCGGACGTCGCGCTCCGCCTCCGGAGCATCGCCGCCGAGCTCGAGCGCACGCCGATGACGACGCGCGCGCAGTCGCCCGACCTCGCGCCGATGAACCTGGGCTCGCTCGTGCTCTCGACGTCGAAGCCGGGTGGCTCGCGCCTGGTGACCTCGATCCTCGCGACGCACGTGCCGAAGGGGCCACCGCGCCAGAGGCTCATCGCGCACCTGCGTGCCCGGGGAGCAGAGGCGACCGAGCTCGGCGGCGACGCGATCGTCGCACACCTCGGCGTGCGGAAAGCGCTCGGCGACGAAGCAACCCGCGCACTCGACCTCGGTCTCCGGCTCGCGAAGATGGGCGCGCGCGTCGGCATCGCGACGGGGCGCACGCGTATCGATCGGACCCGGCCGACCGGAGAGGTCGTCGACCGCGCCGCCGCGCTCGCGCGTGACGCGCAGAAGAGCCAGGTCTTCGCCGACACGACGACGAGCGAGCTCGCGCGCGGTCGCTTCGAGATGCAGGTGCGCGCCGACGGGACGTCGGTCGTCGGCCCGAAGGTGACCGCGAAGAAGGAGTTCGCCGGCGGCTCGCCCTTCGTCGGTCGCGAGGCCGATCTCTCGCAGGTCGTGAGCGCGTTCGAGCGCTGCCAGGAAGACGAGACGCCGATCATCGTGACGCTCACCGGCGCGCCGGGCATCGGCAAGACGCGCCTTCGTCGCGAGGCGATCGCACGTATCGCAGCGCACTCGTCCGCGCCGCGCGTGGTGGTGGTTCGCGCCGAGTCGTTCGCGAAGAGCCACGCCCTCGGCATCATGGCCGACGTCGCGCGCGGTCTCGCCGGCGTCACCAAGGGCGCGGCGCTGAGCGACGCGACGGCCGCGACGGACGCCCTCCTCGCGCGGATCGATCTCGTGGGACCGAGCACCCGCGACCTCGTCGTTCGCTTCGTCGCGAACGAGCCGCTCCCCGAGTCCGTCGACGCGCGCGGCGCACGCGACGCTCTCTGGATCGCGCTCACGGACATGGCTCTCCGTGCCTCGAAGGAGACCGCGCTCGTGATCGCCCTCGAGGACGCGCAGTGGGCCGACCTCGAGTCGCTTGCCTGGCTCGATCACTTGCTCGCCCGCGCGACTGGGCACTCCGTCTTCGTCCTCGCGACGGCGCGTCCGACGCTCTGGCGCGACGATCCTGCGCGGTGGAGCGGACGCGATCACGTGCGGATCGAGCTTCGTCCGCTCGCGCGTCGCACGGTCCGCGCGATCGCCAAGGCGATCCTCGGCGACAAGGCGAACTCCGTCGAGGGTGAGGCCCTCGTCGAGTCGATCTCGGCGCAGGCGGGCGGCTCGCCGCTGTTCGCCGAGGAGCTCGCGCGCCTCGCTCATCAAGGCCGCGACGCCGCGAGCGCGCCGACGATCGAGGCCGCCATCCAGGTGCACCTCGATGCGCTCGACGAGGACGTTCGCGAGGCTGCGATGAAGCTCGCCGTCTTCGGGCTGCAGGCCTGGGACGCCGGGCTCGATGCGCTCGGCGTGAAGAACGCGGCCGAGGTGATGCGCGCGCTGACGGCAGCCGAGATCATCGTCGAGCAGGCGACCTCGCGCTTCAAGGAGGCGCGCGAGTGGGCGTTCAAGCACGCGCTCACGCGCGAGGTCGCCTACGCGGCGCTCGGCGAGGAACAGCTCAAGGAGCTCCATACCCAGGCCGGGCGCTGGCTCGCGAAGATGGGCGAGGACGACTCCACCGTCGCGCGTCATCTCGAGCTCGGCGGCGAGCCGGTGGAGGCCGCGAACTACCTCGAGAAGGCGGCGCGCCGCGCGCTCGCGGCGAGCGCGCTCGGAGAGGCGGTTCGTCTCGCGGAGAAGTCGCTCGATTTCGCCGAGGACCGGCCGACGCAGTTCGCGCGCGCGCAGCTACTCGACGAGGCGTGGGTCCGCCTCGACGCGCGCGCCGGTGAGCGTGACACCGCCGTGCGCGCGATGCAGGACGCCGTCTACGACGAGCCGAGCGCCGTCCGTGCGATGGGAGCGCGGGTCCGCTACGAGAATGCGTGCGGCGGCGGCCTCGACACGAGCGCGGGGCTCGAGGACGTCATCCGTCGTGCGAAGGCGGCTGGCCTCTACGACGAGGAGGCTCGCTCGGCGGCCGACCTCGCGGCTCGATACGCGTTCGCCGGCGAGCTCGACAAGGCCGCCGAATGGGCGGACACGCTCCTCGAGCTCTCTCGCACGCACGGGATCCCGGGCGCGGCCGTCGACGCGTGGCAGACGCTCGCGGTCGTGAGGCAGGCGCGCGGCGACGTCGGGCCCGCGCTCGAAGCACGTCGGAGCGCCGCTCGCGCCGCGTCCGATGCCGGCCTCAAGACGCGCGAGGCGACGCTCTCGATCAACGTCGGCTTCGCGCTCACGACGATGGGCGCGAAGGAAGAGGCGCGCCTCGCGATCGAACATGGCATCGCGATCGCGCAGTCCGTCGGCTCGCCGGGCACGGTGCGGCACGGCCAGATGAACCTGCTCTGCTGGGCGGCGACGTTCGGCTCCGAGACGGCGCACGAGGCTCTCCTCGCAGAGCCGCGATCGATCGCCGACAATGCCGTATCGGGGGCGTGGGTCCCGCACGACCGAGCGACGCTCGGCGTCCTGTTCTATCGCGGCGTGGAGCTGCTCCGCACCGACAACGTCGCGCGCATCCAGGCGAGCGGGACGGAGTCCGCTGCCGACCAAGCCGCGCGTCAAGCGCGCACGCTGCTCAAGACCGCCTCCAACGGGTATCGCGCCACGAAGATGCTCGATGTCGTCCCCGGCGCCGTTGGCCTCTGGAGCGAAGCGGAGCGCCGGTGCGGTCAGGCGGAGCGCGCCGTCGAGCTGGCGAGCGAGGCGGTGACCCTCCTCGAGGAAGGATCGCCGAGCCTGCTCAACGAGGCGCCGATCTACCTGGCGCTCCACGATGCCCTCGTCGATCTCGGTCGCAACGAGGAAGCAAAGAACGCGATCGCGCGCGGTCTTCCGCGGCTCGTCACCCGTGTGCACGGTCTCCTCGGAACACCGCACGCGAGGGACTTCCTCACGAACGTCTCTTCGAATGCGGGGCTCCTCGCCGCCGCCGAGGGCTACGGCATCGTGCCGAGCGAGCTCTCGGAGATCCTCGCGAGCTGACCGGCCCGTCGCTTCGGTCGCGTCCAGGCTGCGGGCGAGGTCGGATCACCGCGCGTTGCTGCTCGGCGAATCAGCCAGACCTACATCGCCTCAGGTTCTCGTCCGTGGATCATCATCCCACCACCTGCGGGGCCTAGATCTAGACGAGCGAGGCTGGATCATCCCGGGGCGGCGGCAAGGGCCGCCGCTGGCGGAGCGATTCGCTCCGAATTGCCGGAAATCGAGGTGACCCGCGCGGTCCTTTTCCTGTCTCATCGAAGACTGGGCGGGACTCCGAGTTGGCCCGTCCGTTGCGAAGCCACCCGACAGACCCACGGCCCACGAGCGAGGCCCCAGCCTCGCTTCCGACCGGAGAAGAGATGAAGAAGCTGGCGTTCATGGCACTGTCGATCGTGGCTGCTGCGGGCTGCAGCACGAACGGCGATCTCCAGGACTCCACCCCGGCGCCAGCCCCGGTTCCGACGGACGTCACGTCGGTGCAGCTCGCGGCCTTCGAGAACCTCCAAGTCACGACGAAGCAGTCGTGGAAGTGGGTGCAGCACGAGGAGCTCAGGACCCCGATGCACCTCTCGACGGTGCGTACCGGCAAGCCGGTCCTCGCGAAGGGGGCTGACGCGGCCCTTGTGACGCTCTCGGTGCTCGCGGAGCACAAGGCGCTCTTCAAGATGCGCGACCCCGCGCGCGAGCTCAGCGTCGCGCGCACCGAGGTCGACGAGGTCGGGATGACGCACGCCCGCTTCCAGCAGATGGTGCATGGCGTGCCGGTCGCGGGCGCCGAGCTGCTGGCGCACTACGATCGGGCGGGCCGCCTCACGTCGATCGACGCGAACTACATCGCCGATCTCCACGACGTCGACGTGAACCCGGCCTTCGACGCGTCCGATGCGCTCACGATGGTCAAGGCCGACATCATCTCGCGGTCGCCGGTCGACGAGGCCACGCTCGAGACCGAGGACCAGAGGCTCGTCGTCTACGCGTCGAACAAGAACCTCACCGCGCCGAAGCTCGCCTACCAGTACAAGGTCCGGGCGATGGCCGCGCGCGAGCCGGCAATCTGGGTCGTCTTCGTCGATGCGAAGACGGGCGACCTCATCCATCGCTACAACAACCTCCAGACGATCCAGGGCGAGGGCAAGGGCGTCCTGGGGGATATGAAGCAGTTCGAGGTCTCGACCGGTAGCGGCGGTTTCGTGATGACGGACGCCTCCGCCGGCGTGCAGATCCGAACGCTCACCGCAGAGCAGCAGCAGGTCCGCGGGACCGCGGTCACGTCCACCAGCCAGACGTCCTGGGACACGGGCGTGCCCGGCGCCGGCGCCGCGGTCGACGCGCACTTCAACGCGGCTGTAGTCTACAAGTACTACAAGGAGAAGCACGGCCGTAACGCGATCGACGGCAGGGGCGGCGCGCTCATCTCGACGGTCCACTTCGGGCAGGCGTACGACAACGCGGCCTGGGACAGCACCGGCATGATCTACGGCGACGGCGGACAGATGTTTCGCCCGCTGTCCGTCAGCATCGACGTCGTCGGTCACGAGTTCACGCACGGCGTGACCGAGAAGACGTCGAACCTCGTCTACGAGAACCAGCCTGGCGCGCTCAACGAAGCCGTCTCCGACATCTTCGGTGCGTTCATCGAGCACTCGATCAAGCCGGACGCGGTGAACAACTGGAAGCTCGGCGAGTCCGTCGTGAAGTCGGGTGGACCGCTGCGCGACATGAAGAGCCCGGGCTCCGTCTCACAGGCGCAGCCGGCCCACATGAGCCGGTTCGTCAACACGCAGCAGGACAACGGCGGCGTGCACATCAACAGCGGCATCATCAACAACGCTGCCTACCTGATGACCGTCGGCGGCGTGAACCCCGTCTCGAAGGTCGAGGTCGCGTTCGGCATCGGCTGGGAGAAGAGCGAGAAGCTCTGGTACCGCGCGAACACGAAGTACTTCATCTCGTCGACGAACTTCGGCCAGGCCGCACAGGGCGTGCTCCAGGCTGCGAAGGACATCGGGCTGACGGAGAACGAGACGAATATCGTCGAGTGCGCGTTCAAGGCGACGGGAGTCGCGCAGGGCAAGTGCGCCACGCTGGTCGATCCGCAGTCGAGCACGCCGGGGACCTCCGGCACGGACGATCCTGCGAGCGACGACAGCGGCGAGAGCCCTGGGGCGGACGACGGCACCGACGGCGACGACGACGTCGAGGAAGAGACGGTCGCGAAGCCGAAGAAGCGGCGCCGCGTGATCACGCAGACCACCGGCTGCAATGCGGCCGGCGGCAGCGCCGACCTCGGCCCGACCGTAGCCGTGATCGCGGTCGCCCTCGGCCTTGCGGCGAAGCGACGCAAGAAGAGCTGAGCCCCGCGGCGCCCGCTTTGGCGAGGCGAGTGCTAAGGTCGGCTCCGTCTGTCATGAAGCCCACGAAAGATTCACTTCCGCGCGTCACGATCGCGACCGCGACGAACGAAGACGAAGGCCGCATCGAGGCGTGTCTCCGCTGCGCGCTCGGGCAGGACTATCCCGCCGACGCGATCGACGTCGTGGTCGCCGACAGCATGAGCATGGACGCGACGCGCGAGATCGTGCTGCGGATCGCGGCGGAGGACTCGCGCGTCCGCCTCGTCGACAATCATCACCGCACACGCGCCGGGGCGCTCAATGCCGTGCTCGCGGACTGTCGCGGTGAGGTGATCGTGCCGATGGACCCGGGCGGAGATTTCGCGCGGACGCACGTCGCCAAATGTGTCGAGGCCCTCTCCTCGCTGCCGGCGGAGCACCTGGCCATCGTCCCGCGCAGCTCCGGACGTACGCTGGTCGAGCGCGCTCTCGGAGCAGTGCAGGCGACGAGGCTCGCCTTCGCGGCGGGGGCGGAGCTCGTCCGAGGCCCGGAGTCGGAGCCGGCGTTCCTCGGCGCGATTCGGCGGCGCGTGTTCGAGCGCGTCGGTCTCTACGATCCGGGCATGCGCTGCGAGGAGGACGTCGAGCTCTCGCAGCGGATCACGCGAGCCGGCGGAGCGCTGGCGGTGCGTCGCGACATCGTCGTTCATCGGCCCGACGCGTCGTCGTTCAAGGACCTCTTCCGGCGCCACTATCAGCTCGGCCGGAGCCGCGGCCGGAGGACGGTCAAGGAGCGTCGGATTGGCTCGTTGCGTGAGCTCGGGCCGCTCGCGATCGTCGTTGGTGGCGGCGCGCTCGCTGCGACCGCTACCGTTCAGCCGCTGACGCCGCTCGCGTTCGCGGGCTATGCGCTCATGACGGGCGCCGCCGCGGTGCGCGTGGGACGTCGTGAGGGCGTCGTGACGATCCCCATCGCGTGGGCCGCCTACCCGGTGATGCACCTCGCCCACGGCGCGGGCTTCGGCGCCGGTCTCGTCCGCTCCGCAATCCGGCCGGACTGGAAGGCGGCGCCCCCGCCGGGAGCGCCGCACGCGTCGAGCGCCTGATCGCGCGCCCGAGCACGCTTCAGGTCAGCCGTATGCGGCCTTGAAGGCGGCGTACGTCTGCTTCAGTCCCTCGCGGACGTTCACCTTGGGCTCGTAGCCGATGAGCGCACGTGCGGCCTCGATCGACGCGAGCGAGTCGCGGACGTCGCCGGGGCGGGTCGGCTCGTAGATCGCCTCGAGCTTGTGGCCGGCCTCGTCGCCGATGTACTCGAGGAGCTGGTTGAGCGAGATGCGCTCGCCGCAGGCGACGTTCACCACCTGGCCGGTGAGCTTGTTCTTGCTCTCCGCCGCGAGGAGGTTCGCGCTGACGGTGTTGTCGATGAAGCAGAAGTCGCGCGTCTGCTCGCCGTCACCGAAGACGGTCGGCCGCGTCTTCGCCATCGCCGCCTTGATGAAGTTCGGGATGACGGCTGCGTACTGGCTGTTCGGATCCTGGCGCGGACCGAATACGTTGAAGTAGCGGAGGCTGAGCGTCTCGATGCCGTAGAGGGACGAGAACACCGTGAGGAGCTGCTCTCCGGTGAGCTTCGAGATCGCGTACGGCGACAGCGGCGCCGGCATCATCGTCTCGACCTTGGGGAGCGTGGGCGTGTCTCCATAGGCCGAGGAGCTCGCCGCGAAGATGAGCCGGCGGACCTTCGCGTGGCGGGCGGCGTCGAGCACGACGGTCGTGCCCTGGACGCCCACGAGCATCGATGCCTGCGGCTCGTCCACCGAGCGCGCGACCGAGGGGATCGCCGCCTCGTGGAAGACGACCTCGACGCCCTTCATCGCGCGAGCGACGAGCTCCGGATCGACGATCGACCCTTCGATGATCTCGACTTCACCCTTCAGCCCCTCGACGTTCGACCGCCGGCCGGTCGAGAAGTCGTCGAGGATGCGAACGCGCTCTCCTTTCGCCAGCAGGGTCTCCGCGATCGATGAACCGATGAAGCCGGCGCCGCCGGTGACGAGGTAGATGCCCATGAGGTTCGTATAACGCCGCCGCTGGCCGAAGAGGAGGGAGAAAACTTGGCCGGGCGGAACGGTGCATGCGACCACGAATCATGGACCGAAGGAAGCGAGCCTCGACGACGAGCACGGTGGAGCACGGTGCATGCGCCGTCTGTGGAGCGCGGGACGCCCGGCTCCTCGTCATGGTCGAGCTCCCCGGCGGCGCCGCGGCCACCCTTTGCGGCTCGCATGCCTTGATGCACAGCCGTATGGCCGAGCCGAGCCGCACCGTGACGGAGCTCCGGGCGGCGCTCTGTGAGCGACGCTCGACCGATCGCCGCGCCCTGGGCGAAGGCGACGAGCTCGCCGAGCGGTTGACCGCGGCGTTCACGCGCGAGCGGCGGGCGCACGAGCGCCGCGTCGGCTGACGCACGAGCGCCGCGTCGGCTGACGCTCGTTCTCGAGCTCCCGCGCTGTCGTTCGCGCGTAGGATGCGCGCATGGTGCGCCGTGAAGAGGATGGACGTTCGTCCGCGTATGCGGACAAGCCG